>JAABUK010002056.1_pt1 | contig 36918 bp, 44 predicted proteins | sample 5559141 | NCBI WGS metagenome assembly JAABUK01 (sample SAMN10711869, study PRJNA513367) | rock metagenome | isolation source: Antarctica rocks | place: Antarctica: Victoria Land, Pudding Butte nord | collected 2016-01-03
CGCAGTTCACCATGCGCTGCAGCCCGACGTGTGTTGAAGTGTGTTTGCAACTCAATTGCACAATTGCTGAACAACTGTCCCGATTCTGCGAATGTCGTTGATATAATCGTGCGCCACATTTTTGCTTTATCAAACATATTGTGTTGTTGCCTTGTTGCCTGCTTGCATGCCTTGCTCCAGAAGAGATCCTTCGGACAGGGTCGAGTGATCAGCATCCAGCCGGCAAGATCTTTGGTCGCCAGACCCGAACCGGCGAGAGCAATGTGTGCTCTGAATCTAACCTGCGCTTTGCCGCTTGGAGGTCGCTGCAGCAGCATTGTGCTTTTCTACTCCGACAGGCTTGCATGCACGCATGTCATGGCAGATGCATCGAGGTCGGAATGAAAGCAGGAACAAGATTGTGGCCTCCAGCTCCTGCAATGGGACCTGCCGGCCTTGCCGTTAGCATTGTGGCTGATCCGACAGCTCCGTTACGGGCGGTCGCTGTTCGCGCGCGCAAAAGCGCCAGGGGGCCACCCTAGGGTTTGCAGTGGACGGAACCCTAGGGCGTCCTCGCCCGTCCTCGAGGACGTCCGCAAATCTTGCTTCTCTCTCTCTCTCTCTCTCTCTCTCTCGTCTAGTGTTCAGCCCGCTCTTCTTATTACGCTCAGGTACTGCCGCTTTAGGTACGGCCGCTCAGGTACTGTGTTCAGCTCAGCCTGGCACAACGTGACTTGGCCAGTGCATTTTCACGCCGTCCTGGCGCATACGGCGCTCCCCTCCATTCCTGTGCCGAGAAACACACTGTTGCTAGTCAGGTGCTGCCATTCACACGGTACTGAAGGTGCTAGGTGCGTCTGTCGTGAAGCTTCGAGTAGTTTTGGCCTTTGTGTCTTGCTACGCTTTGCCTGGCTCCATCGTGTTTGTATGCTGTAGGTGGCAAGCCAACGTGGCTGCTGAGTTCTATGGACGGTCAGCTGGAGGCACTCAGGCAGGACATTGGCAGTGTCAAAGATGAAATAGCCAAAACCAAGCAGGACCTGGCAGCAGCAGAGCAGGCAAGGAACAAGGAGGAAAAGAGAGTGCTTTTGGACCTGCTGCTCAGTCTGAATAATCAGCTGCTCAGTCTGAATAATCAGCTGCTCAGTCTGAATAATCAGCTGCTCAGTCTGAAAGAGGAGAAGAACATTCTCCTACGTAGGCAAGCACCAAGTAAGCATGTCTTCAGCTTTTACATGCTGGCTTGCCCGTGTTCACATCATGTTCCACTCTATTCAGTGAATGATAGTATACTCTGGGTGCTGCTTTTACACATGATCCAAAAGGGATTCTTACCTAGGCTCAGCTGAGTACCTTGGACAGCTTATCATTGCACCATTTGAGCATCGCTATTTGCTTCTACTAAACTTGCTGGCTCAAACTGTGCAATGCACATAAGATATCTTCGGAGCTGAGACTCTGCTGATTGTCTTGTAGCCGTTATTTTTCCTGTTTTATCATGGCGAATGGTCAACCATGCACAATCAGATGCTAGCAGCTTAAGCAAACACAGGTCCCATCTAGACGCTAGGGTTCAGGGTTTGTGTTGAGCTTCATGGGCTCTGCGTGTCTGCTTGTTTGTCTGCAGCCAGCGGTTCTTTGTTGGCGGCCCCTGGAGGTTTTGAAACATTGTGATGACATCGTGGAAACACTCTTGTTTGTGTGCTCGCCATATCCTCAACAAGGCACTCGATTGATCTTGTGAGCTGTAGGTGTACAGCAGCAAGCACTCCTGTTGCTACTGTACACCTAGCCCATCCAGCTAGGTAAGCAACTGCAGCGGCTTGCATGCGAACCCAAAGCTACTAGAACCCAGGCAACCCACATGCGCAACCCCAAGCCCTGCTGCAAGACAGCAAATCTGATTCTGGCACAGGCGAACACTGTGTAGGTTGCATGGCTTGTTGCTGCCTTGCCTGGTTTTGACCAATACCACGTCTGGTGTGCAGGGCCAGAAATTTTTGCTGCTGAGCTAGATCAGGGTGCTGAAAGCATGTTGTTTGCAGGCGTCCCTCTGAAAGTGTTGGATGTGCACGTTCTGGTCAACGCTCAAGAAGACCTAAAGATGAAATCAGAGTACGACATACCAGCAGGAGTGGTCAGGTTCAGAGATTTTGAGGAATCTTTGGGTATAAAAGTGCTCAAGTACGCCGTGTCTACAAGCGATGCTGCACCAGGCACTGAGGACTACAAGGTGGCTGTTGGCACAAAGGCGCTACCTTCAAACACCACACCTCTTTGGCTGAAGGCCAAGCGTGAAGGTGCGACAACGTACTATACTTGGTGCTGTGCGTGTGCATGCATGAGGTGCAAGGACACGCTGCACTTTTGCTGTGCATGTGCATGCACAAGGTGCCGTAAGCACTTCTTGTCTTGTATCGTCTACTTGCTCAACATGCGTGTCTGGCTTTCCAGGTGATCAGCCTTGGTTCCTCAAGCTATTCAAGCCTGACTTCAGCACATCCCGCTGGGTACCAACCTATTAGCCAGCTGCTCACTAAGAACAGTGTGCCTTTGTAACAGGGCAGTCCTTCCTTCCAGCCTGGATCAAGTTCTTTGTCTTGGTCAATGTCAACGTCATTTTATGCCGAGGTCTTCTATTACCCTTCAAAGCCCTGACAAAGCACAAGCGCTTGTTGGATGGCCTGGCTGTTTTTGTTGCCTGTTTGCAAAAGCTTGGCAAGGTCCAAGACTGGTGGCATGGTAGACAAGCCAAGCGACCGCGCCGGTCGAACAAACGTCAAGCCACAGCAGACAGTGACAAAAGTCGAGACAAGCGAAAACCTGCAGACTCCGACTTTTCTGGACAAGTTCTGATGTGACCGACCTGTAGATCCTGCACATTTGTGTAAGTCATGGTCTAACTTGTGGTTATGGTTACCCTGTTCAGTAGGGCGACGAAGCACACCAGTATTGATGAATACAGCAATCATTTGACAGTGAGACAGTGTGGGGGCACTGTGTGTGTTGGTAAAACTCAGAACTGTAAATCATTGAATGCAAAACATGCAAGACATAGTGATGCTTGTTTATGCTGCACTTGACTTCAACCTTGCAAGGAAAAATAAGATGCTGGACAACCTCCTGCTTCAGATTTAGGCTGTTGAACAAACCAAGCCTGTGAGCAACCCAACAGTGACACTGACAAATTAAGCTCATTGTAGCGCAAAACAAACCAAACTGCATAACAGACAAACTTGAGCAGTACCCAATATGCATATGCTACGGTGCACACCTCGAAAATGCTTTTTCACTCTCACTTGTGGCCGTGATGCAAAACATGCGCCCCGCTGCAAACAGAACCACTACTCTAAATGTCGCTCATGTCAGGTTTGGTGATGTGATATTGGTCCAAACGCTGCCTTCCATACTCGACGAAGTCATAATCGCAGTTACTGGTCTTGGCCTGAATGAGTCCCCACAAGCCCCACATCAAATGAGAAATAGGCACATATGCCATTGCAGCAGTATGCAACTCTTCCTTGATCCTAGCATGGTCCTGTGCCTTGTCCTGCCTGCGCAACAGCTCTGGCAAAAGGGGCTCCACATGGTCAGCACACACTGACTCCCCAGGCTTGCATGCTTGGCAGTCATCCTCGTCCTCATCTTTGCTCTCTTGCTGCACTATGGATGTGCCAACAACCTTCTTCATGTTGTCGATCACTGCCTCCTTCAGCTTCTGCACTGAGCTGTGCTTGTGGAAAGGAGGGGCAGATGCTCCCCCCAGGGACCCCTGCACCCAAACAAACAGGATACTTGCAACACTCCCTACATGCGTACGAAACCCCTCCATGCCTACCGACACATTTTGCAGTGACACTCTGTATTTACACATCGATCCCGACAGTTTACCGAGCTTTGCTGAAGAGTGCAGTTTCGGGAATTGGTCATTGGATTCATACCACTAGGAACATAGGATGCTTGGCATAGACAAATTGTGTAGGTTGCGCTGAGTTAGTTCAGTTCAGGTTTAGGTTTGACTTGACAGGTTGCTGTTGACCCCATTGTTGAACTGCCTGAGTTGTCACATATGATGGTAAGGCAGGAGTTTTGTGAGTGAGTGCTGCTGATGATGGAGGCAGCTGCGTCTTGCAGCAAACTTTCGTTCGGCAATGTGATCACAATAGTTGATGGCGTGCATGGCTAGGTCATGCTGGGGGGGGATAGACGCATCTGTTCAGACCACAACAAAGCAAAATAGGCTGTGTGTTGCTCAGCATGCACTCAGCATCAAAGGCCAACACATCTCACGACTTATGCCCCATGACTACGCGCAAGGTGCTCTCACCAGACATGACCGGACATGACAGGATGTGCTGGCTATATTGACAGACACACCACAGCAACCACGCACAGACTAACCTGAAGTGGGGCATCCGTAGCTGCAGGTGCTGAGCTGGCAGCATCAGTCATGATCGCCTGACTCATCTTGGAGCCTCCCTGCAGTGATGTGCCAATCGCATCCTTACTGTACAGTGACTGATTACAGTCAGCGTCTGTGTGTATCTGCATAGCCCCTGGAGCAGGGGCACTGTACGAAATCTCTCCCCCATCCCAGCTGAGCTTGTCACCATGCTTCTTTGACATGCTGACAACTGTTTCGATGTACGCATGGATGAAGCCTGCCTGGTGCTCATGGTCAGGAATTTTGCTGTAGTCCAGCACATGCGGCGTGTCTGTGTGGTAATCGGCTGCATACTCACACCAGTGGTTGGCCAGGTCCAGGGCCACTGGGTTGACTCCAGCATACTCATAGTCTATGAGGCGGATGTGAGCATCTGCTGGTGGAGCTGCTGTTTTTGTGCTGATGTGAAGCTGAGAAGGCAGCTGAGAGGGCAGCTGAGAGGGCAGCTTCTCAGGTCCTGTACTTGATGACTTGACCTGGTCACCATCTTCAGATTCATGAGTCAGTATCTGGGCTGGGTCCAAGTCTTCAAGAGGGTCAGCAGCACCATCTGAGGCCCCTTCACCTTGTGTTGACTGAGCCTTGCTAAAGGAAGGGTGCCCATCCCAGAAGGCTCCATTGCTCTGGCCTGCCTTTCGGGGGCTCATGCCTTCCAGATTCTCACTGAGCAAGCTGGCAAGCAGAGGGTTGAGGTCTGCAGAGGAGCCCAGGGTTCGGTCCCCCAGACCTGTCAACGCATCCTCACGGCCTAAGCCTTGCGTGACATTGTCCTCAGCAGGTAGCAGGGACTTTGGCTGTGGTGAGGCTGTGTGAGCTGCCAGAAGCATATTGCCGTACTGTAGATCATTGTGGCAGAAGCCCAGCCAGCCGGGCTGCTCTGCTGTCAGGCTGTGCTGCAGTGCATCAATCTGCAGCACCAGAAGAGAAAATATTGCATTGGTGCTTGGTGCGCGTAATGATACAGTCTGGAGTTTGATGCTGCACGACCAGCAGAGCAATCCTGACCACATCAGTACCCTGTTTGCGACCAGACTAGAGTTTTGAGACGTATGGGGCAGTGCAACTAGGCAGTGAAATTGCAGCTGTTGTAAGCTGTAACACTAAAAAGGCTTGCAGCGACATGCCAGACAGAATACTGCAGCTGACCTCATCACGGATTTTGATCAGCTGGTATGGCTCTAACTCATGTGGCTTGTACAGCTCGCCGGTGATGCGGGCCCAGTCACGCAGCCTGTCCCAGATCTGGGCCACGGGGCTCATGCATGATGGCAGATGATCCAACATGGTGAAATGCTTCAGCATGGTGAAGTGGAATTGTGCCATGGCAGCAGCAATGCTGACTGCCACTTCTGGAGTTGCCATCAGCTCAGCTGATACGCTCTGTGCTTCGATGAACTCTTCTATGCGGCCATCAGGAAACATGGCCTGCATGAATGCACACTGAGCAGTTACCATGTGGTGCTGTAGATGATCATGCCTTGAAGCTTGCCAGAGGAGCCAACTTTGCATAAAGTGTGAGAACACTGAGATGACAGCAAGAAACGACTACCAACAGAATGCAACCATCATGTACAGGAAGGCCATGTGGAGGCACACACCAGCACTTTAGGTCCCAAGCCAGCATCTGCAACTGCGCTGAACACTTGCTGTTCGTCCTCCCTGCCAAACAGCCCTCCAGCACTCCCAAAGACACGAGCCAGTGCATGGTATTTCTGTAAGGCAACATCAACTTTCGACTTAGCGTACCTGTGCAAGATCAGACATACGTTTTTAGGGCTATTTGCAGAAGGTGAGCACAAACCTTGTTTGGGGTGCTGTAGCCACAACGATAGACTAGGTTTGTCATGGCTCCGGAAATCTGAGACACCGTGACACGATCTGCTGTCGCCTGCAGTCCGTCAAAGTGCGTTATGAGAGAATGCGCGTGCACGTTGGCCCAGAAACCGACCGTTCAGTCTGCGATTTGCACCTGCTCCCAGCCAACAATAGTACTCAGTACCGGCAGAAGCGCTGTTTTTGGGTCCCTCAGCAACAGCTGCACGTCAAATGTCTGAGACATGGCTGAAGTGAAGCTTTCCCAAGCCTACTGCACGATAAACGAACTTAGGCTGGCTGTGAAGATGAACGGACTGTAGGTTGCTTGTTGGGGCCACGAGCTGCCTCAATCACCGGCTGAGTTTATCTACAGTTTGACATTGAAGTTGGGTCGCGTTCGATACTGTCTCAGCACAGCTTGGCGGTGCCAGTTGGCATCTGTAACCGTCGTCAAAGTCGCTTTTTACAAAGTCGCTCATTTTGATGCCTGAGCTGACTAAGAGTTTAGTAACCTTAGCACACCCGGGTTTAGTAACGTTACGAACGCATGCTTGCATCGAGTTTGTTCTATCAGACTTGCGCACTTCATCAGCTTTGGCGTGAGACTTCGATCGAAAGGGTCAGAATATTTTTGTGCAGCTCTCTTGCAGCCATGACTCCTAGGTTTGCACCCATCTCTGCCTTTGACACTGTACTTGGGGATTGGTGTCAAGCTTCGTGTCGTGCACCGCCATGGAGCCCGCAACGGTCGCGTGTAACTGCAGAATATCTGATGTTTCCCAGCGGGGAATCAACGCATCGGCTGAAGCTACATCGTACTTCGCAGCGGTCATCAAGCTCAACGAAAGGCTTTGGTAAACGGAGTCTCAACGCCGCAGCAAACTTAAGCAAAGTTGTGGGTTCTTGTTCTGACCAAAGCATGGTATTGCTGCACATAGGTCGCCGGAGGACCCTGAGGGCAACATCGTCATGTCCATAGCTGAAAACAGGCTCACAGTAGACTTGATCAAAGACAAACTCCAGTCGAAGCTCAGCTTCCCCGATAGTGTCTTCTTCTACGACAACACAGCCGGTAGTGCCAAGATGAAAGCTGCTATGATCGGGCTGCTGCAGCATACCTTCATGAAGGTATCTGGCATGCCTTTGCAAAAAGGTTCTAGCCTTGTGCACACACAGCCAGCTGTGTGCAGAAGGTCCTGGCTGTGATGTCTGATGCAATTTTGGTGCACGCAGGGCCTCAAGCTGCATCCAGATAATGTGACTGTCTCATCTGGCTGCGGCGCTGTTATCAGTAATCTGATATACTGCGTCACCCAGCCAGGAGAAGGGATAGCAATTCCAGCCCCATATTATCCGGCATTTGACTTTGACCTCACAGTAAGGCACATGACTAATCAATTAAGCTTTACCTTGCAGATTATGGTCTGTCATACAAGCTTGTGTCGAGCGATTTTGATTTCAGCTAAAGTGTCGCTCACCTGCATAACCTCACCCATGCTGCAAGTACCAGCTGTACACATCTTTTGATGCCCAGACAGACATTGTAAACAACCTTGATTTCTGACATGTACCTGGCTTGCTTGTTGGCCCAAATACGCATCTCAGAGCAATACAAAATTTGTTGCAGCGAATGACGCACACTTTCAAACCCTTTCAAGCTGCAACAGTGCTGCTGCAGTGCAAGAATGATGCAGTCCCTGTAGCAGTGCACCTCTCAGCGTCTGATCAGCCATATGATCAGCAGCTACAGACTGCATCAGACGAGTATCTGCAGAGAACAGGCAAGCGCCTAGTCGCTCTGCTTGTAACCAACCCTGACAATCCAACAGGCACTGTTTACTCTGAGCAGCACCTCATACAGATGCTCAAGTGGTGCGTGCAAAACAAAGTACACATGATCAGGTAACACACTTGGCGTCAGGCTGTCTTAACCCTGTTTTTGCTACACATGTTTGGATCCCTGCATTAAAAGTTATGTGCCCACATTGTCTTGACATTGTGTAGTGGACTTTTTGGCCACTGTATTGCACAGCTGGCAGATTATTACTCTCTGAACAGCCAGGATCATTGAGGTGCCAAATTGCATTGAGCTCAGCATGTCTTAGCATGCATAAAGCTGAGCAAGTAGACAGAATGGCATAGCAGGCATGCATGCATGAGTGCACATCCTTGCTGGCCATCAGAGGACAAACAGTGTCTGAGGTTTTGCTGATGCTGCAGTGATGAGATTTATGCCAACTCCATCTTCAAACCTGACTGTCAATTCACCAGCATGGCAATGCTAGCATCTAGAGCTGAGGAGCATGGGCTAGACCTGGAAGATGTCAAGAGCTATGTGCACGTCATCTTTGGGATGAGCAAAGATTGGTGTGCCTCGGGCCTCAGAGTGGGTTGCCTGTGGACTCTGAATGCTCGGCTCCAAGCAGCACTGCAGAATGTGAATGCCTTCTATGGAGTGTCGGGCATAGCGCAGCACATGATAGCAGAGATGCTGGAGGACCTGTCATTTGTTGACAAGTACCTGAAGGAGAATAAAAGAAGGCTGGGAAGTGCTTATGATACCCTTGCAGGTTGGTTCCTTCAGCTAGCCAAACCACACAGCATAAAATTGAGAATTGACCAGCTTGTGTCGGCTCTCATGCTTCCATTGGCAATGTTTGCTGCTTTGGTAACACCACAGGTTGCAACGAGGCATGCTGTTGTGCATTCATAGCCTGGTTGCAGTATGTTCTGAAGGCCTTGCATGTTGATCTGCTGTCACCGATGTGATACAAGACTGCCATCTGTACAACATCCTTCAAAGTGTGACCTGCTCTGTGAGCCTGATGCATGGTCTGCAGTATCAGTGTGATGACAATTTGCTGTATATATGCAGGGGCCTTGACTAAGGCTGGAATCAAGTTCATGCCAGCAGTAGGCAGTGTCTTCTGCTGGGTTGACTTGCGCTCTGCTCTGTCACAACCAACATGGAAGGCAGAAAGGGAACTTTGGGAAGAGGGGTTTGTGCAGCGCTGTGGGTTCATCATCACGCCAGGTACATCTGTTGTTCATGTGCATGATCAGAAGGCGCCATGTGTAGCATAGATAACATGCAGATGTGATGTGATGCTGGATGGAGCGCTGTGACATAATGGCATGGCAAGCTGGCGCTCTTCTGCCATCACAGCGTGTACATCTCTTGTGTTTGAGGTGACGTTGATACAGAGCTACAAAGGTAGAGACAAGCTGCTCCAGGTGAAGTGATGCATGTGCACATGTATGTCTGTGAAAGTAATTGCTTAGCATGTTGACTGCCTTGTCCCTTCAGGTCAAGCATCGCATGCATCAGAGCCAGGCTTCTTCCGCATATGCTATGCCATTGTCGATCATGAGACAATCCTGCAGCTTGTGCAAAGGCTAGTCGGCTTCATCACCAAGTCTAATGCTGAAAGACAGCAGGTTCCTCTGTGGATCAACACAGCATCCATGCAGAAGGCAAAACAGGAGATTGAAGCAGATCCAACACAGCCTGCAAAGCCGGCTTTTGAATGATTCACGTAGCTCCTGCACACCTTTCGCTCCCATGTATTGTGATGGCAATATAGTTACCTATTGTGATAACTCACCTTCATACATGTGGTGATACCATGAAGTAGAAGTATACAGATCTGTAGGGGTAAAGCCTGACTAGTAACGTATGGGACAGTCACAGGTGGGGACCATTCTTGCAATCTCCTTCCAAGCAGGGAGGCTGTGGCGTGTGCCCAGGCCATTGATTGCATCAAGCACAGCTTCAATGTGCTGCTTCTTGCACACGTACAATCATGCATGTGCTGGCGCTTTTCATGTGCCTGAAATTGACTGTATTGGCTTGGATGATGTACATCTGAACATATACATGTGTATCTAAACTCATGCACGTTAGAAGAAAACTTGATTACATCACAATGCTATTGGTGACCCATTGTTTATTGAGCAAGAGCTGTGTCGCTTTATCTCACAGCAAATTCATATAGCTTGAAAGCTTCTTCTGCTGACTTGTACAGTTACAAATCATGAAGATGTACCTACTGAAGTAGTGATGTAAAGGAAAGTTTTGGGAAAATTTGCAGGTCCTGGACATGTGCTTACAGACACAGTACTAGGTTGTAATATACTGCTGTAGTGAGATGAGCTGACACCGAAGTGAAAAGGATGTCTCACATAATCTTGTCTCGTTTCACAGTTCAGATGCTGAGTCCACAACATTCGGCTTATAACTACCAGTAACTAGATATACAAGTGTCAGATGGTTCGGAAAAACGGGTGTAGCCATGCCCAGATCATGATGGCACACACGTAGGCTCTGGCAGCATTTTTGCAACAGTTGGCATCTGGCCATGCACTTTGCATCGGCATGCACGCACCTATATGTGTGCCGGCCCTTTGAACAGCCAATTAACTCATGACTCATCGCAATTTTCTGAGGCTCAGCAGATAAGGCGAATTAAGGTATGGATAGTCGCCAGACTGTGTGTGTACAGTAACAGAAGCAGCCGGCTGGCAGGTCGAGTCGCGCAGGAAACATACACGATAGCTTACAGAACTGACTGCCCCAAACTGACGGGTTGAATCTCTGCATTGACCGCTGAGTGACGCGTACCGTTCGGAAATACTACATTTACACTGGCAGATCTCGTCTGCAACTGACCACCTCGAGACCGTATGGCGAAGAAACGGACCTCAGGCAGAAGTTCGCCCACCAACAGCCCTTCCAAGGCTGCTGAACAGGTGTGCGAAGCCATCGCTGCATAGTGTCAGCCACATGTGGCTGCTCTGCCTCATGCTCAGTCAGCATTGTGCAGGGTGATGCACAGACACAATTATCGACCTTGCGGGATGAAGGCAACAAGTTTTTTGGCAAAAAAGACTATGCCAAGGCTCTGGAATGCTATGACAAAGCTCTGAAGTCACTGCCAGCTTCACACCAGGACAAGCCACTGTTGCACAGCAACAAGGCAGCATGTCACATGATGGGCAAGAAGTAGGTTGCATGGCTTTACTTTGCAGTTCTGTTGTATCCTGTAGGTCAGAGTTGCCAACACGTACTAGTCTGCTGACAATGCACGTATTGTCTCACCAAAATATATCTTTGCAGATACAAGGAGGCAGTCAATGAGTGCACAGCTGCACTTGAAGCACAGCCAGGCTATCACAAAGCCCTGACACGAAGGGCAAAGGCATATGAACAGATGGGCCACTACAAGCAAGCCCTTTCTGATGTACAAAAGGCCAACAAGGGTAGTGAAGCCAGTCCTGAAACCCAGGTATGCTGTGGTATTAGCCTACTAGAGATGCCCTGTAGGTTGCTGTGACAGTTTGATAGTCTGCAACACTGTCCAGACGGCAGCTTATACTCACAACAACATAGGGTCACCGGTCATCAAGGGGTGTGGTGTTGTTTCAACTTCTCGCCCCCCATCAACGCCTGTTTCAGCAGAGATCAAAGCTGCACTGGTCTTTTCCACTGCCACTCCAACAGTAGTGCTTACTTCCCCCAGTCTGTATCACAACATTGGAGAACTCTCAAAACATTGGGGAAGTCCAACAGGCTACTGTGCATGGGCATGGGCATGCACCTGACTCTGTGAACACACATCTGATTGCATGAATCATTCTTTCCTTCAGGAAGCTGAGAAGAGGCTGAAAGACTTGATGTCTGGCAAGAGGCCCAGCGGCAGCAACAACAACACGCTGGCCACAGCCAACGGCACCACGGCAGCTGCCAAGAAGCAGCCTGCGCGGCAGCAGCGGTCCCAGCCTTACGTCTTCCAAGCCAAGATTCAGCTGGATGATGAGACCCGATCCATGCACATGACTGGTCAAGTCACCTATGCAGAGCTCCAGCACGCAGTGAAGGAGAAGTTCCCTGGCTCTGGGCCTCTCATCCTCAAGTACCTTGACAAGTACGTCCTACAACATCTCCACAATGTAGAAATGCGTTTTTACTGCCCTCAGACGTTTCTGAGTTCAGATTGCCAGTGTAGGGATGAGGTTTCTGATGTCTCGGGATTGAAAAGAGCCCAAAATCAAGCTGATACAACCGCCTGCTCTGTGCACCATGCGTGTTCAAGCACCAGCGCACTTCCTTGTGCAGCTTGATTAGCACAAGTCACAGCCATCGCTGCCAAATGCATGCTGCACACCCTGAAAAAGCTGCCATCCATGCTTGTTGTTATTGTCTCATGCAATGAGCATCGATATTCGAGAGCATCACATTTCAGGGCTGAGCAACAGAGCAGACGTGGAGCCTGCTAGCAGAAGCAAGGGTATGTCACAATGCGAAGCTTTCGTACATTACACTTGACTCTGACCATAAGGGAGACCTGGTGACCATCACAGACAGGAACGACTTACACATGTATGGTACAATCGGCAGCTTACACACATGATACTGGCTCTTTACAGGGAGGGAGACATGGATGTCCATCACAGATACGAATGACTTGCACATGTATGTTACAATGGGCAGCTTACGCACATGATACTGGCTCTTTACAGGGAGGGAGACTTGGTGACCATCACAGACAGGAATGACCTGCAAGTAGCCCTGAAGGAGGTGGTAGAGCAGGCTGATAGGCTGCAGGCACAGCATGGCGGCCCCAAGCTGCCCAACATGGTCCCCCCTGTTCGGATGCACGCCACCAGGGCTAAGAGCGAGGTCAGCCCCGCATGAGTCATTACATTACTCACAGAGCCTTCATCACATGAGTCATGAGTCATCCTGTTGCAATCCTGAGTCTGTGTGTACATCAGTACTGCATGCTGTCTGCCTAGCCACAGCACTGGATTTGGCATCAGCAGGGCCAGATCGGCGCCTACAAGGCAAACTTGAGCATGGCAGGCGCCATCCCAATGGCACTCAGTTGCTTTGTCTGTCGCACAGGGCTGGCAGAATCGCCTGAACACGCAGAGCATGTGTTTCACGCTTGCATCTAGCGGGCTCAGAGAGTCAGTGTCAACTTGTCTGTGGTGAAAGTAAGATGCTTATGCGAGCGTGTGGGGGTGTGCAGGCGGATGTGCCGACTCCCCCTGCTGAGGAGGAAAGCCAGTTCCAGCAGATAACAGCGGCGCGCAAGTACATCGCTGAGCAGGCCCTCAAGCAGCAAGCCAAGAAGGTGAACTGCTCTGCTGACTTGCCAGTTGGTAGCAACCAGTGTGTGCCACCTGTCGGCTTGGGATCCTGCATGATGTCATTTGCTGTATTGCTGGCGGTCAGGTGGAATGTCATGCCAGGGTCAGCAGAATTTGGGGCAGACACAGACAGACCGACAGACAGACACATGCACACACATACAGCTTGCATCTGCAATCTCCATACAGACAAGCAGGGCAATGCAGATGCTCCGCAGTCTTGTTTGCCCTGTGTACAAAACTGGGTACATGTCAGGGCCATCACTTGCTTACAAAGCAAGGGCATTCATCTCTGTTTGAGCTCAACTGTGGCTGGTTGCTTCTTGCTTGCCAGCTGGCTGCAGCAGCCCATATGTTAGCAGTAGCTCTGAACCAAAGCCCTCGGCTTGATGTACGACACGCTGCATTTAGCTGTTGACACTCTTTGGCCAGATAACCCCCCAGTATTTGCAGTGTGCACAACCTCTTCAAACAGGCAAAAAAGGCTGCACTCAAGGTTGGTGTCCTTCTGGGTTTACATTCACCCAGCACCCACTTGAGCTGAACACCACAGCTGATGTCTGGCACATTGCAGTGTCAGCTGCCTGCTTGCTCTAGGCATCATTGCTATGCACCTGGAGAAAAGTCTGAGGATCTGCGCCCAGATCAGCCCGATCAGCCCAGAACCTACATGCTGCTGTCCATGCGCATGGCAATGATGCTTAGGCAAGCAGGCTTTGGATGCCGCAGATGTGCCTCAAAATAATGTACAGCAGCTACACCATGTTTGCAGAACATTCATCCCACATTGGGTGGCATTACAACCCTTGAGCGTACTGCGAAGAAAGCATGCGTCGACAAAGACTGGCGATGCACATATTGTCTGTACAGGTCATGTCCAGCTGTGGGTGTGTCGGCTGTCAAATGGGAGCTCGAGCACTTGAGATTATGCATGAAGTTTCTCAACTGATTGCTATTCTTGTTCCCCAACCAATGAAGCGCATCACTGCGTCTCTGACTGGTGTAGATGGTTTGATCGGTAGCAAGCATCCACTCTTGCACAATCCTTCTGAGTTGGCTTGAAAGGGCACTCCCCCCATGTGGCATACACAGTATCAGAGTGACGCTGACTGGAACCCAGAGTGCCTCTTGCTGACAGCAAATATGGTGGGCATTCCTCAGATGTGTTGGCTTGGCTGCAGGAGGAACAAACGCCAGAGCAGCCACAGGAGCAGTATGCTGTAGACCAGTGGATTCTGGACTTTGCAAACCTGTTCCGAGAACAAACAGGTATACCTTGCAATGTTTGCCCAAACATTGAGCTCATATTTAAGCCTGACATTGCGCCTAGGTCATCTGCTCCTGCTCCTGAGTATCGATGGTTTGAGCATTTGCGGTAGCAATTGCTGCACAGGCATACCTGCTGCAGCAATGTGCAAGTGAAGATCTGAAAGGCAGCTTGGCGCGCAACCTCGAGGTGGTTGGCTGTAGCTCATTCTCTGGCTCCATCACAACATAGCCTTGCTTCTGGCCATTGGCTCAGGCCCCACTATGAAGTCCGCATGCCACATGACATCAGATGCTTGAGCACCGTTCTCAACCTTGTTGCTTGCTGCGTAGTGCGCAGATTCTGGTCTGCCAAGTGCTGATTTGCAGGGGCAGACATTAACTTGGGTAGCATTCACTTGCAGACCGTATACTGTGGCAAAAGCTTGTTGCCATGCAGTGTTTCTTCAAAGAAACTCCTATATGACTGTGCCAAGTGGGGTCTGTCTCTACAATCTGTGCCTACGCTTTGGGCGTTCCTCCTGATATCATAAAATTTAACCTTTCCTCCAGGAATTCCACTTTCCTCTAACTTACTCTAGTTTGGCGGGAAACACCATGGTTGAGCCTTGGTCTTTTTCCCGAGTATAGAAACATGTCCTCAAAGATGATCTGTATAGCCATGCCAACTGAGCTGTGTGCTTTCTGCAGGCATTGACCCTGACAAGCATCTAGATCTGCAGACGCTGGGGTGGGACAAGTGCACGGCTGCCATGGAGGAGGCCATCAGCTCAGAGAAGGCTGAACCCATCTTCCAAGCTGCCGCAGACAAGTTCCAGGAAGTTGCTGCCACAGGTGGGAGCCTCTAAAACATATCCCTAACCCAGAAATGCGTGTTTGTTATCCCCAGGCGTTTCTGAGTTTAGAGTTGTACTGTAGGGATGACATTTTGAATGAAAATGGCCGTTCTAGGACTCAAAGGAGCACTCTGTCGCTGCTGCTCAACTCCTGCAGCATTCATGCTAGCAATCTCAAGTCAGCTTCTGACATCTGGGGTAGAATCTGGTGTCTTGCATGCCGCCTGCAGAGGTGTTCTGACTGTCCATAGGAGGGGAAGAAAGCAAAGACTACACCTTTTGGTGTCAACTGAATGAGAACTCAGTTTTGTACCAAGCTGCCCAACTGCGTCTGTCCATGCAGGCATGCTACAATGGGGCAATGTCTTCCTGAGCATAGCGCGCAAGCTGCTGGACGAGGCCGCCATCAAGGGCAGCTTCTCAGAGCACCAGGCCAGGATTGAGTCTGAGTTTGACAAGGCCACTGCCAAGTACAAGGAGGCTCTGAGTATCAAGGCTGACTTCTATGATGGGGAGATGCAGCTGGGCCAGGTAGACTTTGAGAGGGCCAAGCTCACTGCTGGATTCATCCCCCAACCTGTCAGGTAACACAACTGTCTAGTTGTTTTTGTCAGTAGCAGTGTTATTATCATCAATGTTACCATCATTACTATCATCGTCATCATTATTATCAATGTTGTTTTTGTTGTTGTTATTGTTATTGTTATCATTATCAGTCATTTGCTGAGTAGGTCCAGCATTGGCTTGCTTTTCAGATGACGTGTGCATGTCAAGATCAAGAAATTGCACTATGACAAGTGCCTGCCCTGCATGGCAGCCTGATATGCAGCAGCAGTCGCCCACACCCCATATTGTACCCCTGCAAGCCTATTCAACAGGCGTGTGTGTGAGCAACAGGATAAATCCAACAGATGAGGAGGGCAAGAGCCGCACAGCTGAGAAGATGACAGAGCTGGTGCAGGAGGCCCACCAGGCCCACACCAAGAAGGCCCTCAATGGCCTCAAGGTACCACCCCTTGCCCCCCTGAACTGCATCATCTTCCTCACCAGCAATGCTGCCAATTGGCATGCAGACCGCCGCCATTCAACCCCTGGCCCCAACCTCCTTGCACTCACTTTCTGCATACTGCATGGGGTGTGGACTGCAAGTGCACTCGGCATTGATGATGAGGCTTCTGAAATCCATGGCAGTGGTTTGACAGCTGGAGCCATGGTTCAGGATGCCCGCGATACCCTTTGCACTCTGTGCCTGCATCTTCACCTCACGCTTTCTGATACAGCACTCACTGTGCATGCTCTATCCATTCTGTTTAGAATGCACAGTCATTTCTGTCTAAAAAGTCAACAACATCAGCATATGCAGAGAGCCCTGATCAGAGCCACAGTTACTCTCTGACATTGGGTACTAAAGCTGCCCTGTGCCTGTGTTGCGCTTTCAGATGTCACTTGTCTGCAAATCTGCGCTGTGCAGTTCATCTGAGCATCCGCTCTGACATTGTAATCACTTGCACAGCTACAAGTGGCCAAGTTACATCAGAGACCTTGTCCATCAGCATGCAAAGGTTCCTTCCACACTAAACATCTGAAAGTAGGCAGATTGCTCATTGACTCTGCTGCTGCTGCGTTTGCAGAGTGAAGCTGTGGAGAAGAGCAAGCCCTTGTTCCAATCTGCAGTGCAGCACTACGAGGCTGCCATCCAGTTGTTACCTGAGGATGAGCGCAGCAAGCCCATCAAGCAGCAAGTAGCTGGGGTGAGTCTCCATTCCATGTACACACTATTATCTGCTTTGCCTGTACTGTTCTGTCTGTACGTGTGGCTCGCTTGAAGCAACAGAGTCCTGCTCTCGGCTGTTGGGGTGATCCATTCTTCAGCTTACAGTCTGTTGATGCTGCTCAATCTGCCACAAGTATGTGCTTGCAAACCTCTTTGACCCGGTGAGCAGCTGTTCAGCAATAATCACTTTGGTCCAGACAGCGCCCAAGTTTGCTCATGGCCCATGTTGTAGCTGACTTCATCACTACTCAGTCAACACACCATGTCTGTTGTAGCAGTGCGTGATTCTGCGTTCAATCAGGTTGCTGATGAAATGGTCACTCAGTCAAAACGCCATGTCTGTTGTAGCAGTTCATCATTGTGCATTCAATGAGGTTGCTGATCAAAAGGTTTTGCTGTGATGGCAGGACCCACCCAGCCCAGATGAGGACATCAACTTCTATGCTCAGAGCCTGGTGCTCATTGGCAACCTGCTGTATGAGCAGTCTCAGATCACTGCTGCAGTTGAACAAGATGGCTGGAAGGACATGGTAAGATCCACATGCTCCTTGGCTGTGAAGCTCCTGTTCTGTTCGTTAGTATTTTGTATTTGTCTGTCCTATCTTGAGTTGAGCAAATCTTGAAACAGTTGTGCATGATCTCCCATGCTTGTGGGCTTGTGTTGCTTGTTACAGCCTCCAGTGCATTTCTACAGCGTGTAAATGGTGTTCAAAGACATGCTGCTCCTCCTGCAATGCGTTGTTGTTCGCTTCATCAATGCATTCTGTGGTGTGTTTGTGTCTATCTGCGTGCGCCATTGTGCCACTCAACGTGTTGCCTGTTCCAGGTGGCAAAACAAAGTTGCTTCATGCTGAGTATGATGCTAAGGTGTGCGTGTGTGCGCAGGTGGAGAAGGCTGCCAAGCTGTTCAAGCAGGCAGGGTGTGTGCAGAGTGACATCAAGGCCGCCCTCACCAGTCACATCAAACATGATGAGATTGACATCCCACAAGATGAGCCTGAAGAGGCCAAAAAGGTATCATCATGCTCTCCCCCCCTTTCCGCACAAACGCTCCTCAACTACTGTGCAAATTGGTGGTCCTGAAATGCATGCCATTGCGTGTTTCCTGTGTTCACATGTTGGCAGTAATGCTGTCGAAGTTATGCCCTGCACATATACTGTGTACAGCCATGTCGAGCAATGACAATTGCCCTCGTGCAATTATCAGACTCAAAACACAGATTCACACAGAGACTATTCTTGCAGGAGGCAGCAGTAGAGGATGGAGCCAGCAAAAGCGAGCAGGCAAAGGAGCCTGTGAAGGGCCTTCCTAGCCTAGCACCAAAGGGCAAGGGCAATAAGAAGGCAGACAAGGAAGGGGAGTCAAGCAGTGACAAGCAGACAGCTGCTGCACAGTAATGTCGCTTGCACTCTTCAGTGCAACATGATCTGCTTGGATGTCCACCAGGCACCACAAGAGTTAGATCTTTCCCCTTGACTATGTGCAGTAGTCAAAGATTTTCTGGGCAGATGGCTTGACTGGCACTTTCTGACAGTCGCAGGATGATTGCATGCAATTGCGTTACCTGTCAGAGTCTGCATGCAAGGGTAAAGTTTGCGTAGCATACCGCAGTTTTCATACCATTGAGAGTTAGTAGCATTATATACTATATTGCACATCCCGCCCATGCATAGTTGCAAGGCGCCTTTTACTGGTCGAATTTACACCAGCTTGGACGCAGTCATAGGCTGATGTCAGCGCAAGACAATCTGTTGCGTGTCGAACACACCATGTAAAGAGGGATTGTACACGTCGTCAAGCAGTGAGTGAAGATGCTCCTGTACTGCAGCTCAGGCAGATTTAGAGTCCAAGAATTGTTGCACGTTGTGTGCATTTTTGACAGCAAAACTCATGTGTGCTACTGCGAAAGGATGCATTGCAAGGGAGAGTGCTGTCTGTCGTATTGCTGATGCTGGCACCGTCTGTTGTTTAGAGCTGCCAGCCACAAGACATACATGCTAAGGTAGTCACAAGGGCTTGAATTGGTCTTACACATAATACATACTGCGTGCATTGGTATGTCATTGGTATGTAAAGCAGTACAACCTTGTCATGCAAAAACACGCCCTGCACGCTCTCAATGCAAGGCTTCATATCAACACAACAGTATTCGAGTTCAAGGCCCAAGTTCCTGGCTCGGTTTTCCCGCAGACTCAGTGCCAACGAAATCTCAGAAGGACAACTCTGTAAGCATCAAAGCAGCTGCATGGCTGTCACCACTGCTGCATGATATGTTTGATGAAGGTGCTGAAAATGAAACTGAAGTGCTGATCTGACATTGCAGCATCACGGGCAACCAGCCGAAGGATTCTATCACATGCTCTGTTGTGATACAAGCTTCTCTGGCTGATGATTCTCTTGCTGCAACCGCTGCAAAGTGTCTATGTCGCCTTTCAGCGCCAGCACCTCATTGCGCAGCTTCTTTATGACCTGATACTGCACACATACCAGGCAACAGTCACATCTCTGATGCATGCCACATCATTTGCAATCCGATGCACAAGAACAGCAGCATGACCGGTCTGAGCACGCTGCACACGCAGGGAAGTTTCAAGCATAAACACATGGTAGCCCAAAAATGCTTGTGCTGTGCAGACGAAGAAATGGTTCAGTACCTGGTGACGCAGTGCGCCTTCCACTCGTGCTATGACTTCACTAGCATCAGCAGGCAGCTTCAACCAGTCCTGTACTGCTCCTCCATACAGGTCGCCTTTGATGGCAGAGGCGGCATTGTCTGCTGTCTGAGACAGGGCAAAGATTGGCAGATCAGCATGACTCTGTCTGATTGCCCTCACTACCTGATGCAGGCACAATAAGATCTCAATGCGCATGCACAGCAGAAAGGAAAAAGTTGCATGATGGATCTGGTCAAGCAGTTTGCTATTCAGCAGCTTTCAATATAGCATGATGGTGTTTGTTTGCTTGCCTGTGAGCCGGTAAGACCTGGTAACCTGTAGCTCAGCAGAATGAGGTCTGGATGTGAGTTGCCCTTCGTCACAGCAATAGCCTCAGAAGCTTCATGCACCAGCACCACGTCATAACCCTGTGTCACATGTTACAGCTGAGTACACTGCGTCGAGACTGCGGTCAAAGCTGCAAGTGTCTTTGTGTCAGACAAATGATGTTGTCTGGCAGCCATCAGTTGCAGGACTGCACAGACGTCTAGCAGAGATTACCTCTGCCAAAAAGGCCTGTTCCAGGGGCTTCACAATATCTGCTTGTGGAAACGCCAACAAAAGCTTAACTGTGCCGCAAGCTTCGTAGTGTCCTTTTCTCTCAAATCTACCGCTTGAGCCTGATCTCTTTATTCTCTGCGATCCAGGCCTGCGCCTCTGTACGTGTAAAGGTCCAAGCAGGGCAGGATCGTCATTGTCTTCTCGCAAAGACGACTGTCGCTGAATGTTGATTCGCGAGCTAGAGGCTCTGAAAGCCATTGATTTCCGCCACAGCCGGACAAAGAGCGAAGGTTGCAGTGAACAAGCACGAACTTTGGGAGTGAGGTCCTGATTGCCACTCTTCAAGGCCGTTCAGCCGGTCAACGAAGCCACATATGCTCGTGCCGAGGCAACCTCTGGAACACCACCACCTTAGACTGCTGCAGATACGCTAGTAACACTGCTGAAGTACGATGCCGCCTGCATATCACAGTTATACCTTATTGGCCCCATATGGAAGCTACCGAAACATTTACGGCAGGCGTTACATTTCGTTACGCCAGTATATGTAAGAGTATGTAAAGCTTACACCGTAATAACAAAGATTACTAACATGCCGGTCAAAGCTCTGCAGCAGCAGCATGTCGAGAGCAAGCCATGAGGCCGTGCTGTAGAGCATTACCAGCGTCCTTCACATCGGCAGTGCAATCATTCAGCTCAGTGACGCGCCCAGTTTGCAGGACAAATAGGTTTGCGCAAAATAGACAGCATTGCATGGCTGCTTCTGTACAACTCCACGAGGTCCAGCTTAAGAAAACAGAGCAAGACCTTTTTGACATCCTCAGAGCTACAACCAAGCAGGCTGGTCTCAAAACCACATTACGTTGTGCTGGAGGGTGGGTTCGGGACAAGTTGCTGGGCAAAGACTCCGTCGATATCGACGTTGCTCTCGACGACCTCCTGGGGACACAGTTTGCTGAGCACTTAAGTACATATCTGCAATCTCAGGGTCAGAAAGCAGGCCGTATCGCCGTAGTGCAGGCTAACCCTGAAAAGTCCAAGCACCTTGAGACAGCCAAAGTTACGATCAATGAGCTGGAGGTCGACCTGGTCAATTTGCGCTCTGAAACCTACGTCAGCGATGCCGCGCACAGGATACCGGAGATGACCTTTGGTACTCCTGAGCAGGATGCATTCAGACGCGACTTCACCTTCAACAGCATGTTCTACAATATCAACACTACTGAGGTGGAGGATTTTACTGGCAAGGGCAAACAGGATCTGGCTGCTGGCATTGTTCGGACACCACTGCAGCCAAAGGAGACGTTTCTGGATGGTATGCTGTTTGATCGGGCAGACGAAAGCTTGCTCTCAAAGCCTCCAAAAACTTCACACCGTTTTGCAACTTTACAGATCCTTTGAGGGTGCTGAGGGCAGTGCGCTTTGCAGCAAGGTTTGGCTTCCAGCTGGAGTCAAGCTTACAAGAAGCTGCAGCCAGCAATGAGGTAAGCATTTACCCAACAATTTGACCAAAACAACAGTATGGGCGATATATCAGGCTCTCAAAACAACTTTCTATGCTACCCTCTGGGCTCTATACAACAACAGATATGCCATATGCCAGTCCCCGCCACCAGCCAAAGTCACAATGTCCTCTTCTTTCTTGGGAACAAGCTGGTCATCATCAAATTGAATCCATGATTTGTCAGCTTGCTTGACCCAAGATACATAATGGCCAGAGTCAGCACTACGACCCTTGTGCGTCAGCACCCCACACAGCTCATACTTCCCTGCAAAGTATGACAGGCCATGTCACTGTACAACATATCATGGTACACAAAGTTTTAGGCTATTTCAAGCCCTTGAACACTGTTGAGCAAGCATCAAGCAAGGATCACAGGCCCACCTGTCATCTCTCCTATATGCTTCCTATCACTGCTGCTGCTAGGATCTGAGGAATCAGTCATCTCAACATCCTTGCTGCTGTCTGCCTGTGGTGCAGCTGCACTGGTGCCTGCTGTAGCTGTAGAGGTTGACTCAGCTTTGCTGGATGTCTCAGCTTTGCTGCCCTTCTTGCCCTTGTTCTTGTATTGGGCATCACTCTCCTCCTGCCCAAAGTTGCAGTGGATGTGATTGCCAGCTGGAACTCAGATATTGAAGATATGCACACTTGCGCATGCTCTCAAGCTCGTGCAGACTATTTGACAGCTGCCACCTCCAATGTCCGTGCCAAAGCACATTGTACATGACCTCAGCTAGGTGTCTTCTGCTCACAACATCTAGATTCAGGCACAGGGCAGCGTGTGACATGCACCAAGGAAGCTATGCATGCATAACATACCTGTTTGGCTTTCTTGACAGCTCTGTCGGCATTGGCTTTCCTGTCCTCTTCATGTCTGACTGCTTCTCGGGGCCCATCAAGCTGCTTCTTCATTTCATCACTGCAAAATTCATACATGTCCAGCACAATTGGGAATGCCACCTGCATTACATCACCGTGACTCAGCAATACAGTTTACAAGCTGCAGTTGTCGCCTTGTCTACTGAAACAGACAGTCAAGAACAAGAGACAGCTATCCACTGCAACATCTGTGAAATTCTCCTGTTTGCTACTGTCACTTGAGCTGGTGTCACAAGGCCAACTTTTGCTTGTGCGTGACAGAGCGTTTCAAAAGCGGGTACCTTTCGCAAGATCTTTGCTTTCTGAGCAGCTTGGACCTTGTAGAAGAAGCGGACCATCTGCACTGTCATGTAGGGTGACAGCTTAGTGATGGCACTGCTGCCCGTAAACACTGCTAGGCGCCCCAGCTTCTCACTGTTTTTCTCCCTGTCATCCTTCAATGCTAATTTGATACCCTCTGTCAGGTTGTTCACTTCAGTGTCTATGTTGCATTTAACTGTATAGGCAGTGTTGTCTTCCTGCAATGCCAATTATTTGTCAGCTAGGTTGCATGTTGGTGCCTTGCAACCCAGGCAAAGCAGGCAGCCTGGCCGACAGCTGGGAACCGCACCTCAATGCTCTCACCAGACTCTTCACAAGTGAGCTTAGTGTGTAGGCCAACACCAAACAGCTTGTTGATGGCAGACTCTGTAGGAGCAGCTGAATCCTGCAGCACTACCTAGTCACTCTGCTGCCTGTTGTCAGCTGGATTTGAGTGTGCTACTCAGTAGGATTGCAGTAATGGTCAAACTCACCTTGACTGTCTCCCTTAGAGTGTAGACAAGCTGTGTCCAGCATTCCTCAGCATCCTGTTGTGAATACTGCCCTTGCCTGTTCTGTTCCCCAAACTGAGGAAATCTTTCTCGCAACATCAGCAGAAACCGCAGAGGGTGAACTGCCTGTTCACTTCTGTTCAGGTCTGCAAACAGTCCTTTTGCTGCTTCTGTGAGCTTAGCATTGCTGTCAACGCCACCTGCTGCCCCTGAGTAATCTTGCAGTGCCTGACGCAGCTCTGGTACAGCATATAGACACTGTACAGTGGAGTTCATGTAGCATGTGTTGCCCAGGTTCTGCAACCCTGCACCATATTTGGCAAAGCCTTCTATGTCCTGCTCACTTTCTGGCAAGTCCTCTAGGAACACTTGTGAACTTTGTGGTGCCTCTGGTACTTTGTCAGCTGTTCCCATCATCATGAGCTTCTGGCCATCTTTGATTGCTACTTTGTTCCAATCAGCGTCGTCTTTCAACATACCACCCTTGACCATAATTTTCTGTCGGTCGGCTGGAACGCCTGTCAGACTGAAAAGCTGCTGTTTGAACACTAGCGGTGGCTGTGACCTGTCTATCTCAACATCATATGTGTCCTTTTGCCACTTGACTTGCACTTTGAGGCTACCCATCTTGATCAAGTGACGACACGCTCACTGTATACACGCTCGGCGGCTGCGACCAAGCAGTGTCGTATGGAAGACTGTCGATCTCGGCTTATAACTGATTTTAGCGTTGTGACGATGTCGACTTCCAGAAGCTGCGTCGATCAGTTTGCACATTCAAGCTTCCTGACACCCCTGAACCCCATGAATACCCTATCCCAAATAAGGCGTGATTTTGCATTTTAATATGCAGTGCCTGTTTGCATGACACAACAGGCTGGACTGAATCATGCAAAATCACATGTTCTGTACTGTTACACAACTTGTCCCGTCAACACCAACTTGCGTGCTACTGCTCCCTTGCAGGTGCGAGAAGCCTTGATGAAGAAGGTCAGCAGGGAACGTGTTGGCACAGAATTGGATGGCATGTTCAGTGGTGTGTGACATGCGACGTTGTACAACTTGCTGTTGTTCACGCTGCAAGCATCAAAAGTCTCTTCCTGACACCTTCGCTACAAAGATGCCAACTTTTCACTTTGACAAAGCTGCATTTTCATTATTGGATGCGCACCCCTGTCTTGACCCCTGACAATTGCCCCACTGGAGATGCTAACAACCTGCATATGACACGCCCAACTCTTCAAATGGCCATCCAGATGTCAGGCTTACTCACCCCTGCCATGTACCTTCCTCACCACCTTGCAGAGTGCAGAGCGCTCAGCATTTGATCCAAGCAACGCCTGGAAGCAAATGCTGGTGATGATGATGCAGGTCCCGACCCTGTAAGAGCTATGACAGACATCAACCGCTTGCGCCTGTTTCCTGCCGTGTTCACAGTCACACCTGATGCCGAGGCCAAGCTGCCCAGCAACTGGGGGGAGCCATGTGTGCAGCTAGTGACAGCAGCCACAGCTACACTGGCAGCGGTCAACTTCCAGGTTAGCTTCTTTGTACAAATGCCAGTCCATGTATGTTGGTCCATCTGTCAGCCATGTGAGTTTTTGATACCACTTTTTATGCTTCTGTGACAGCACTTGTGAGGTCAAGTCAGGCTTGCTGTCATTTGCTGATGACAAAGCTTGAGCTGATCAGTGCCTGGCACGTCACATCTTACACAGTCTTTAAGTTTGGGATTGATCCTCAAGCTATGATGCTGAATTTGGTGATTGGGGCTGTAGCAGGGTACGATGAGCTATAGGGCATCTAATGCGCAATGTGGGCTTTTGCCCTACAACAAGTGGTTTCGGATTGAGTAGCTCGGATTTTGCCCAACAGGGGCCCCTTCTTTCATGTTTCTACCCATTGCACCCTCTCTTGCTCTTGGAAGCACCAAATGCAGAGTTGTTTCTCTTTGCAGCCTGCAGCCACACACCTGCTTAGCACTGTCCTTGGCAGTGACAGCTCGCATGACTCGTACACTGTACACCGCATATCCAGAAAGCCTAGGCTTCTGAGAAAGTCTGCTTCACACAGTGTATACATGCAGAGAATCAGCAGATAATTTCTGTATTCTGTGCTATTTGAGCAGGTAGATGTTGGCAAAGAAGAGGTGAAGGTGGCTCTGCTGTCTGCCCTGCTTCTGCCTGTGAGGGCACTGGAGAGTAAGGGCAAGAAGGGCAAAAGCCTACCTGTTGTGCCTCTCATAGTGGGGGAGTCCATGAAGTGGAAGAAGAGCTATGCCAGTCTGGCAGCTGAGGCACAGGCACAAGCCCCAGAGCTTCTCAAAGTCTACCAGACTCTTCAGGTGACAAGTTCTTCCACACATGTGTTTCTTGTGGAGGCTGCAGATTGAGTGAACCTAGTGTTACAGTCTTCAGCACTCCACATCTGCGAGATCTGACTGTTGCATGGTACAGTTGTTGAATGCCCTTGCAAAGGCTGCACAGGCTGCATCAAGTGCTGTAGTTGTGGTGTTGAAAAGCACATGCTTTTGTGTGTGTGATGCCAATGCAGTAGATGGCACCAGAGGTAGATCTCTCTGCAAGCACAGTGATGATAAATTGTGCTTTACTGGTGACAGGGTCTGGGGGGCAGCTGGCAAGAATCTGCTCCAGAAGAGCTAAGGACGAAGCTAGGAATGGCAGTCCGACAGCTGAAGGGCAACTGGAGAATAGGTGTGTTTTCTTGCTGCGTTTGTTTTCTGCCAATTCTTGCTTTAATGAATCTGAGCTTTGCACCTTCTCAAATAAAGCAAACTGTCAAGTTCCTGTCAAGCAATTTCCTAAAATCTAAGAGTCTTTCTGACCTTGTTTCATCACCAGCATTCGCATATGCTGGTGCAAAATAGAGGCTCTCAGTGGCACGCCATGCACAGATGTTCCATGCATTGTAGTCTTGGTGTGGTGTGGTATGGAGGGTGTGAATCTTGCCTTTGCTGTTACAAGCATCTTAAGGCTACTAATCATCCTGCAAAACTGAATTTCTCAATGCGACTTCTGTTGTCTGCTTTGCTGGTGTGCACACATGCAAACAATAAGGATACATCATGAGATCAATGCCTGCAGGGACTGTTATTGCATCCCTGCTTCCATTATCCTCTGCCAAACCCCTTGGGATTGACTCAGCTGAGGCAGATGCGTCTGAGTCTGAGTCACGCAGTGGGTCCTCAGCAGATGCACATGCTGATGAGGACAACACTGACACCAGTGTAGCTGCAAGGTAAGCCACAGCTGCACTCACCCTTACACTGACATCTTATTATTATTTTGTCGTGATTGGCCTGTTGTACATGGCATAGCCCGATGGTTGCCGGCATAAGACTACATGCCTGCCGAGGCTAAGGCCCTACCCCATGAGGGTGCATCACTTCAACAGTGACGTCTCTCTGCTCAGCATTATGTGAAGTCAAAACACTCATACAAGTGAGACTATCAGCCACATACTGAGCTGTAACTGATGCTGTTCATAGGATACTTTGCTGTCCTATGACTGTGCATTGTCACTCGCCAAAGCTAGGGCCAAATGCGTCGCGATTCCCAAGTCGGAGCTTGTGCATGCAGCCAGAAGTTGAATCAGCTGCTAACTAGAGCATGTGACTGGCCTGCATGCAGGGTGGCTTGCTGCCATAGTCTTGAGAGTGCTGTCATGGCGTTCAAGCTAGACAAGTGCTGGAAAGAAGCTGGCTGGCGCCCCTTGCTGGATGGACAACAGGTCATATTCACAGTACCAACAAGACACCACAAGTTCTACTGACATTTTGGTCTCACTATAGGAGCATGTCAGACCATTTTGTGCTCAGTTTGTTCAGGCTGCAGAGAAGGCTGCTGTCTCTGCTGCTGCCTAAGGTGCAAACAGCATGATGTCATGCATCAGTGTATAGTGGAGTGCATCTGGGGTTACTCAGGAATGAAATCTGCTGCAGAAGATGTGACCTTGCTTGTTTGATAAGCTGCAGCATCTTGTGACATCCAGGTTTGTGTGGCTGATGGCTTTTGTACTTGCAGATCAAGGCAGCAACTGGTGCAGCAGGACCTCAGATAGGAAAGATAACAGACAAGCTGATGCAGTGGCAACTAGCTCACCCAGATGCGTCTCAGCAAGATGCAAAGCAGTGGCTGAGCAGCTTATACTGATTGACAGCCTGTCTGTGTTGTTGTCATGTTTGTGATGTAATGACCAGGCAATGCGCTCATGCTTCTGCATGCATGCTGCTGTGCTGGACCAATGCATGCAACAGCAAGAGCTCATGCTAGGGCAGTTGTACATGCCCAACGAGCTACCAAATCCGAAGTCACTTGTTGTAAGGCAAAATCCCACATTGTGCATTGAATGCCCCTTTACTCATTGTACCCTGCGACACATGTGGTCTGTGCTGTAACACAGTATCTTGGGCATCTTGCAAATGGCTTTCGGCAGATAAGATCCTCAAGCTGTGCTATACATGGAGGGCCACGTCAGCTCTTACACAATCCAGCAGATCTATCTACAAGCTATCCTAAGATGCACACTTTGAATAATCACGTACATTGAACACAGGCAAGTGGGGCAGACTGTTTATATCTGCGGGACGATGTCCTGCTGCTGCTTGAGGAGACAACAAAAAAGTTGACCCAAAATTCTTTGGAAGCATACACATCAATGTTTAGCAAATGCTACTGTTGGGCTACTCTGTAGTACTTGTGAATTCTAGTTGCACGTCATACTGTTCACTGTAGACTACACTGGGCACACATTGTTGATGATGCATTGTTAATGTAGCGGCATCATCAGTTGACAGGAAGGTGCTTCAAGCAGTTACACCGAAGCTGGGGGTCTGAAACAGCAGGTCAAGTTCTTCCATCCTGAGGTTTTGCTTGTCAGCTTTCATACTCCCCACTATGTCCTGTGCTTTCACCTGCAAACACATGGACAGCGCATTCAATTTGACATTCCGAAATTAGCTGAACCAAAAACACAGAGGGTTCAGCTAGGCAATGGGAAAACCTCGGCTACTTCATTACTGTAGCAAGTAAACAAGCAGACAGATACACTCGTTCGGTCAATTGAGCCAGCAAATGGGGTAATTTGCCACTGTGTGACGATTACTATTTCGATGACCTCATCCTCAGCTGTGGAAGAAAACAACAAAACTGACTGCATAAGTAAGTTTTGGTGGTAGCTCAGTCCTGAAAGCAGCACGCACCTGGTTGCGATTTGAACCCCTAAGCTGGCCCAGATCGGCCCAGGTGAGCCCCCCACTGGTGCTGGGCTCTTGACTTTTGACCCCCTCTTTGCGCTGCTGCACCATCTGCATGATTCTCTCCTCCACAGATCCCTGCAAGTCATTAGATCAGACGTCTAGAGATGACTAGGACAGCAGCGCCTTCAGCAGCTACATCCTTTTGGTCTTTAATGGTCAGTAGCGCAGCCCTGCACTGTGCAGCTAGCAACTCAGGACTGTACAAACTTGACCTCAGGGGAAATGACAGAAAGAATGAACCAATGAATGATCAACCAAACGAACGCACAAATGAAAGCACTGCATGATTGAATGGATGAACAAATGACTGCATGATTGAATGAGTGAATTAATGCTTGAATGAATGCATGAGATAACAGATGAATAAATGAATGGATGAAGGAAGGATGGAAGGAACGTCAGCAGACCCAATACTAACACTGCAGCCAGAGAAGCATTTCGTGCAAGCTTGGACAACGAATCCATGGCAAAAGGTTGCACTACTGTCCTTTCAATGTAAGGGAGTTGGACAAAACATGAATCCTGACCTTGACAAAGAACTTCTTGACATTGACCTCCCTCTGCTGACCCATACGCCAGGCTCGCCCAACAGCTTGTTCTTCCAAGGCTGGGTTCAGAGCTGGCTCCAGAATGAAGACATAGTTGGCAGAGGTGAGATTGATGCCCACGCTGCCGCTACGCATGGACAGCAGGAAGACTGTCGTGGGCGGATCCTTCTGGAATGCCTTTATTGCCTGCACACCAGCACTATGTCAACAGGAACACTATGGTGGGCGGATCCTTCTGGAATGCCTGTATTGGCTGCAGAGCAGCAGGGCAGATGTGCATGAGGTGGTGACGTCAGGCAGTGTCATTCAGGTGCAGATGGGCATGCACACCATTGCCACTGCATCACCTGGCAACGCTGTCAAGCAGTCATCACAGCAGGTGGAGATTGGCAGACTCGCGCATCTGAGGTCTAAATGCTGACAGTGCTGTGAATCTCAAACTAAACTTTGTGCTGGGGCATGTCGTGACAGGTTTGAAAGGGAGCATGTTAAGGAAGGGCTGTATGAGGGAGCATGTTGTGAAAGGGATCTAAGGAAGCATGATCTGTGACAATGTTCTAACAGCTGTCCAACACTGCTCAAAGTCCAGTTCAGGTTCACAAGCATCATGCTGATACTTAGGCATGAGAGCAGGAGATCGACACCAAGCAAAGCTGCTGAACTGAACCCTTGCAACGCCCACGCATCACAGAAGCTGCTAGAGGAAGAGGCAGCAGCACCTGCATGAGCTTAGAGAGAGTACCTTTGATCTCTGCTGGAGGCTCATGGAGCCTGAGATGGTGCGGTAGCTGAAGCCCTGCTCTGCCAATTTCACCTTCAGCCACTCAATGGTGCTCACAAACTGGCTGAACACCAGCGCCTTGGCTGTTGGATCACTCTCCCTCATCACTCGCAGCTGCAGCACACACACCTCACTGCTCCCAATGCTTGTTGGAGTGCATGGCACTGGGCAACAGCCAGCAAGTAATTGCAGACATGCAATCTCAGCACGCTTGGCATACGCAAACATATGCAACGGCCTCTAGAGGCTGACATGGTTTGCCTTTTGACCTGGGCACTCCTTTACCACAAAGCCATCAGCTGCGCAGACGTACACACCAATGGGTGCATGCTCATCTCCCTCTAGTGGAGCTGCTGACATCACACATACACAGACAGACGCACACACTAATAGACACACAGACAGACTGGACAGACAGGATGACAGACCAATGGACAGACACACACAGACTCTCACCTCTTCAAGCAAAGCCATCAGCTTGGACTCGCTTGTGCTGGCTTTCTGCTCCAGGCTGGCAGCAAAGGAGTCTTCTTCTTCCAGGGCTTGCGCATCCTCATTCACCCCCTTGACCAGCTCCTGCCCTTGCACGTTGGCTCGGCACAGTGGGCAAACCAGACTGGCAGCCGCCCCTGTGCGCCCTTGCAGCAAGGTCCCAATGCATTCCCTATAGGCCAATTCAACAGTCACCTTTAGTTACAGCACCTGCTTTTACACAGTCAATTTTCTGGCCAAACACAGGAGGCAGCTTGCAGTTTCATGTGTTTTGTGTACAGCTCTGTGACCAAGACATGGCAAAGCTGCATCCACCCTCACGATTAGATGGCAACAAACCTGGTCCCTAGCAGAGTCCACAGTAGCTGCTGTTGCACAGTGCAAGGCAGATACTGTAGCAGTGCTGGATAGCGCATTGCCACTGAACATGCTGACAGGAAAGCTGACCTCTCTCATGTCAAACAGAGTGTGGCAATGTTCCTCAACAAGCAAGACACAGGTATGCACTTGTGTTGCATACCAGCAGAACCAGTGGTTGCACTTGGTACGAGTGGGCTCCCGGATGGGGCTCTCGAAGCAGATGCAGCAAGCCTCCTCTGTGCAGACTGCATTTGGGTCCACAGCCATGTTGACTGCCCCCACAGCATTTGGCAGCTCCTGTGATGACAGTCCAGCATCAGGTCAAGGCTACTTTTACTAGTGACAGTTAAAGGAATTCCTAGATGAACGCATGCTGGTATGCAAGTCTTTGACACCAACAAGCCCGATATTCATCTGCAGCACTGCATGTGCTGCTCAGGTCAGCACAGCATGCATATGCCAGGCCTTTGCAGTGCAGCAGTAGCACAAGAAAGCCTTCTTGTGACATATTCCTGGCAACATTCAACAGACCTCCTACAGCTTACTCTTCTCAGACAAACGACAAATGACACTTCGTCATGGAAAGCTGCACGTACCTAATTCATCGTGAGCTGGAAAGCATTTTGATTATTATTATTATTGTTGTCATTATGGAAAGCCATCTAATTGCAGACAACAAGACCAGCCAGGCTACGAGGCAATCAGTTTACTACTGGCAAGACTTGAAAGAAAAGAAAACAATTTACGCTTTTCAGCGATCATAATGGGAGCCTCCTAAGGCAGTAGCCCGAAGCTGGCAAGACTGTGATGTTGAGCATAATTGAAGGTACTGACCACAGCTAGGTCTTTGTCAGAGAGCTGACCACCACTGCAGATGCGCCTCAGAGGCAGCAGGGTGCTCATGATCTGTATCAGCTTCTTGCTGACCATATGGGGCCCATGTGTGCGGAACATGTGGTACTTGGTCCTGGCCCTCTCAAAGACATGCATATACAGCTCCTGCTCCTCCTGACTGAAGCTTACTGCAGTACCACCCCAGGGGTGGGCTAAGAATAATAATGATATTAATAATAATAATGATGATGATAATAATAACGATATGATTGAACGCTTTCCAGCTCATGATGAGCTAGGTACGTGCAGAACAAGTCTCATGTCAGAGTAGCCTGTCTTGAACAACCCAGGGGTTGGCTGGGCAGCATTTAAGGGGAACATGTGGATAAACAACTATTCTGATATCCCTGGCATCATGCCCGGACGCTGTGTGCCTTCAGCTAATACTGTGCAGCATTCAACCATTTGAGACATACATACATATGTGATCAGAGTTGAATGGGTGTGAAGCTGCCTTGAAGGCAATGATGATGCTGCTGAGCATCATCGCCTTATGTCATGTGTCATATGGTATTGACCAAGTGCAGAGTTGGCCCTATGGAATGCATGTGCATGATGCCTCAAACACTGGCACAGATTCTAGGCTGTTGGTGTGTCTTTGATGACATTATTATGCAGACATTTGACAAGGCATGGTTGTGCTGACCTGGAACAAGGTCTTCAGTCTTTTTGGGCAGCTGCAGAATCTCCTCACCTCCCAGCACCTGCAGCAACATCTCAGCAACTTGAGAAACATATTGTAGCATTCACCCAACACAGCAGATGCACAGCAAAAAGACATGCTGCCTCTGGGGATGCTCAGAAGGCTCCTCCCAATAGCTTCTTGATGCTGCTGAAGAGCAGTTGGGCCAGAGAGAGGGCTTGTGACCAGAAAAGCCCTGCTATGAGCTTGTTATGCAGGAGCCTTGGCTAATTTACTTTCTGTTCAGGCTACAGCATGAAGGCCTGTGCAAGGGACACTGCCTGCTTTGAGGTAGGGGTAGTTGGGTCTTCGTGACCAGGAGGGTCACAGAACAAGCTGTGCGCAAAGGCTCAGAAGCCCCAGATGCAATGCTATAGCAGACCATGCTCTGGCTCAATACATACAGCAGATCACAAGGTACGGCCATGGACTTGTGCCAAAAGTTTGACAAGGGTCATGGTAGGAGTGGGGGTCATGGTAGGGGTGGGGGTCATGGCAAGGGTCACCTGCAGCTTTGTATGGCGGATCATGCATTGACTCAGGACGCAGAGCAGCATGGACGCAGGGGGCCGTGCCCATGTGCTGCCAGTGTATGCTGGCTTCACATATACGGAGAAGAAGTTCTTGTTGGTGAAGGGGTGCAGCTGCAGGAAATTGAACTGGCCCTTGAGATCAGCAACGTCACTGCCCACCGGCGTGCCTGTCACACACCACCTGTTCCACACACAAGATTTGTTCACAATGGGGTAGATCACAATTGGTGAGTTCCCAATGAGCTTCATGCAGCATATGTGGTTGGGTTGGCAGATGGAGGGTCTGTCAAGCCGGAGTTGCTGCTGTCTGATGGTGATATTGTCACTCCTCAAATGCTCAATCATGCACAGTCCAGGCAGCAGACACTTGACTGTGTGGTTGAGGAGGAGTTCAGGTCGCCTTGTGTAATCCTATATAAGCCTACGGATCAACTTTTCTGCATAACAGAGGCAAGTGTATGACCAGCAGACTGCCAGCTGCATCGCTGTGCACATGTGGTGGTATTGCAGGATCAGTGGTGGAGTAGATGGACAAATGCAAGCTTGTTGAGTAAAGCAGCATGCAGAGTCACCCATGAGTAAAGCAACACTGTGATACACGATGTTTCTGTATCATTCAGGCATGTTCATACACAGTCAAGACCCACCTTTTGTTGCTCGCCAATGCCATGCAAGCTTTAGTCAGCTGAGCAGTGGGGTTCTTCACTGTATGCGCCTCATCAAGCACTATCCTGTGCCACTGTATGCTCCCACAGGGCGGGAACCGGTTTTTGCCATCCCCAGAAGTTTCCTTCAATCCCCGGCTGAAATCCAGTCCCAGGGTTTGGTATGTGACCAGGACTATGTCATAAGCAGCAAGGTCCTTGGGATCTTTGCTGCGTTTGGGACCATGATGAAGGAGCACTTTGAGGCGGCCCTTGGCCTTGTCTGCCAGTTCATCTGCCCATTGGCCCATCAGTGAGACTGGGCACACCACCAGAGTTGCCCTTCAGGCAGCAAACAAAAGGCAACTAGGACACATCTAAGTGCCAGAAAGTATGCTCATTGAAGCGCATTGAACAAAAACAACTAACCCAGGGACTTTGTGAATGTCTAGCATTGTACTAGCAAGCATAGCAAGCATGCATTGTACTAGCAAGCAAGCATGCTATGCAACAATTACCAAATGCAAAGATGACAGCCCTTACAGCTGTGAATGGCACCACATTGCAGTAGAACTTGTTCAGCTGGCACAGCAATCATATGAACAAGCAGCACAAGACGGATTGTCATTGTGATGGCATGTCACCTTGATGCAATCAAGCCATCAGCAGTAGTCTTGTGCGTAGACTGCAGAGGAGGCGCAGGGTGACTAAGAACCAGGGCAGCCACTTCCACAGTCTTGCCCAACCCCATTTCCTCGCCTTCAGCAGCCACCAATGACTCATTGAGCAGTTGCAACTTGTAATCCGATTAACTTGTTCTATGAGGAGTACTTCAGCGAGGAGTGCAAGGAGCATTGCAGAGTGTCACACAGACCAGATCAACAAGGCATTTGCCCATTATGTGGTTCACAGGTTAGAGTCGTGAGTTAGACGACTGATTTCAGTCGCATGGCAGTCATATCGCAGCTGCGCCACTTCCCTGGCATGTATCAAGCAAAGTGTGTGTGCAAAGACTGACAAAGATGTCTTCATTGCACATACAGCAGCTTCTGCACGTCAGGCCTGCACAAGCCATGAACAATAGTAGTAATTATACTTTCCAGCTCGCCAGGTACATGCAGGGCAAGCTTGTTCCAAGCATTCTTTTGAGGTGTGTTGAGATGACTGTTCTGACACTCATGTAACGCATCATCATGAGTGCTGCCCAGCAAAGTGCCTGCACGTGTGCAGATGCGCCTGTGCCACCAACCTAGAATTCCGCCTTGAGGCATGGGATCCACATGGGGGCTGCATCGCCCCAGCAGGGGTGAATACCAGTAGGTGTCGCCTTGGCTGTTGCTGACCTGACAGAAGAGCTGGTCTCTGAAGCCGCCCTCGGTCTGCTCTATGTCAAGCATGAACTTGAGGGACTGGCGCTGATAGGGCCTCAGACTGACTGACAGACCCTGCAGATGTGCACACCCTGCTGTCAACAGTGATACTGGTGGAGATCAGATGTGCGTTCACAAGCAGACAAAAGCATTGGATTGGTGTATTGCGTGATGCAACAGGGAAGTGTGATGCCCAGACAGACATTGTTTTGTGGGCTAGCTGTATGCTGATATACAAGATTGTACAAAAATGTGTACAGCAACCATTGCATCGCCAATGCCAGAGATTTAGTTAAAACATTCATCTGCATTGATGTTGACAGCTGTGGTAAACTAAGCACATTATACTACGCGGCAAGGAGGTGCAGTCTTGAGCAGTGTTTGACAAAGCATGCAAGAGAGGAAGATGAGTAGAGACCTCAGGCTGGTCAGCTTCAGGCCGTTCATCTGCCTGCAGCAGCGCCATCAAGCCCTGCAGTGTTCGCTGCTTCTGAACGTCCAGCTTGCTCCATTTTTCCAATTCGGCCTGAAAGGAAATTTGCAGCGCTCAAACACAGTCTGTGGGGTACCTGTTCTCCCTTTTGAGAGCCGATGGTGCAGCTGATGACTGGGGCAGGAGCTAAAGACTGTCAATGCTGTACAATTGATTTGCGTCTCTGATGCTGCAGTCCATGCGTATGCAGCTGACTCAGCTCAAGTGCTATGCAGCACATGGAGCAGCAGTGCCACATCTTGCTGAAGCAAGTATCCAAAGGTCAGATGGACAACAAACATTCATGCAGCGCTAAGCACAAAATTTATAGAACACATCACTCTCTCTCAAGTTCAGTTGAGCACAATCAAACATTGAACAGAGCAAGTGTGGTTGTGACCTGCATCTGATCAAAGCGTGGCAGGCCCTTGCACAGGAATGCCATGAAGTTTCTGAGGCGGAAGTTTTGAGCTTGACACTCATAGCTCATACTCTTCACTGCTGCCCAGTCATCCAAGTCCTGCATCAAGCGCTGCTGGACAGGGACTGCTGCATAGTCATTCTTCCAACACCACACCTACAACCCCATTCAATCAAACAGCAGTCAGCCTTGCATTGACATGATTTTGGCTGCAAAGGCTGCACACTGGGGTGACTGATCAGACTGTTTTGAAGGCTGATGCATGGCAGTCGAAGCATACTTCCTGAAAGCTAATCAAGTTGCTCGAATCTTTTGGTGCAGCTGTTGTTGTGCAAGTTGGCTGCAGATGAGAAACCACCTATCATGACAGGCCAGCAAATACACAAGAGACGCACACAAACACGCCTGATCTCAGCTCTAATGGCATTTTACTGCACGTGAGACAAGCCTCGTGGCCATTGAGCAGGCACAACATTGACTCCAGTTTGGTAAGCAGACACAGCAGCATCAGCAGCAGCTTCAGCCGTTTCAGCATATCAACAGCAGCCAGAAGGCAGCTGACACATGCACAGATGCAATGTTAACTAGGCAGAAGCCACACCTTGAAGACCAGAGCGCCTTTGGTCTCCTCTGGCTTGTCTGATGCAGCTTCCAGAGTCATGGACAGACGAATCAAGGGCCACCTTTGGCCTGAGGGTGCACATGGCACAGCTTCAGCTGCCCTCTGGAGCTCATGCACCACATTCCAGGGCATCTCCTTGGCTTCAGC
>JAABUK010002057.1_pt1 | contig 36900 bp, 29 predicted proteins | sample 5559141 | NCBI WGS metagenome assembly JAABUK01 (sample SAMN10711869, study PRJNA513367) | rock metagenome | isolation source: Antarctica rocks | place: Antarctica: Victoria Land, Pudding Butte nord | collected 2016-01-03
GGATCAGGTTTTGGAGCCCAAATGCCATTTTCTCGGTTTCAAGTCGTGCGCGCCTCGCGATGCTCGTAAGTCCGAGGCATCTCGTGGCCTTCATCAAAATTGAGAAACCTCAACCGGACAGTAGTGTTTTGAAATGATGGATTTGCGAACGACACAGGCGGCGTGGAACGGGGCCGGACGTTGAAAGTTTTTTTCCGATTTCTTGTACCGGCATGGACCTTGCTTTTACCTCCAAACGTAAGTGAGACGCAAGCAAGCCAATCTGGGAAACGTCCTGGCCTCGACTCAAGATTACCGTAAAACTTTGCCATCACGAACCACCCCACTGGCGACGGTCCGATCGGTTTCGACCGGTCTGTCCAACCGCCAAGGGGCGAGCGGGAAGCCTCGCACGACCCCCCCGCTCGCCCTTTCTCCATCGCGACCCGGCCGCATCCTGCTGCCGGAGATTGCTCGAGCCGAGCCGGTCGGTCCGCATCACTCAGGTTGCCATGGGAGAGGTGGCACACCCGGGAAAATGCGGACTGACCGGCTTTTTCTCCGATCCCTCGCGGCATTCCACCGGACAACACTCCCGATCGAGGAACAGGCCGGGATCAGTCGGGCCGGGCTGCATCCCTCCGGGCCTGCGTCACCCATCGGGCGTGGATGTCCGGAACGGCCCTTCGGCCCGGGCTCGTTGTGTTTCGCCGGGACTCCTGGCAGGATGGCGGGCCGGATCGCACCGGGCTGCCCGGCCGATTGAGCCCCGTCGTCCGCCGCGATCCGGAGCGAGGACAAGACCCGATGACCGATTCCGCCCGACCGAGGATGGTGTGGCTTGCCTTGGTCGTGGGCCTCCTGTGGTCCGACCGGGTCGTCTCCGCCCCCGCGCGCGAGATCGGCCCTCCGCCATCGGTCGCCCCGGCGTCGATCGTCGAGGCCGTCCGGGCCGCCCCGGCGGCGGAAGGGCCGGAATCGGGCATGGCGGCGGAGGTCCGGCAGCTCCGGGTCGCCGTCAACGTGGCCTGGATCCTGATCGCGGCCTTCCTGGCGATGGCGATCAAGGCGGGCTTCGCCCTGATGGAGACGGGCCTGATCCGTGCCAAGAACGTCGCCCACACGATGGCCATGAACCTCTCGATCTTCGCCGTGGCCGTGCTGGGCTTCTGGGCCGTCGGTTTCGCCCTGATGTTCGGCGGGCATGGCCCGATGGGGACGGTGGGCGCGGCCGATGCGCCCGATTCGATGGGGTCGGTGGATTTGTTCGGTCGGAGCTGGGACCTGATCGGGCTCGGGGGCTTCTTCCTAGCGGGACCCGCGGCCCAGGCCTCGGTCCTGACGATCTTCCTGTTCCAGGCGGTCCTGGTCGACGCCTCGGCCACCATCCCGACCGGGGCGATGGCCGAGCGGTGGAAGCTCTCGGCATTGTTCGGCTTCGGCCTCGTCGCCTCCACGCTGATCTATCCCGTCTATGGCTGCTGGTCCTGGGGCGGGGGATGGCTGGCGGACCTCGGGGCGAAGTTCGACCTGGGCAGCGGGCAAGTCGACTTCGCCGGCTCCGGGGTCGTGCACATGACCGGAGGCGTGATGGCGCTGGCCGGGGCCCTGGCGCTGGGGCCCCGGATCGGCAAGTTCGGCCCCGGCGGGGCGTCCAACGCGATCCCGGGCCACAACATCCCGATGGCGGTCCTGGGGACGCTGGTGCTGATGTTCGGCTGGTTCGGGCTGACCGCGGGGCGGGCCCTCGACGCGACCGACCTCCGGGTCGGGTCGATCGCGGTCTGCACCCTGCTGGCCTCGGCGGCCGGCTGCCTGTCGTCGCTCCTGACGATGTGGGGAGCCTTCGGCAAGCCCGACCCGACCATGGGCTGTAACGGCCTCCTGGCCGGGGCCGTGGCGATCTCGGCCCCTTGTGCCTTCGTCAACCCGGTCGGCGCGGTGGCGATCGGGGCGATCTCGGGAATCCTGGTAGTCGGCGCCATCCTGTTCGTCGAGAAGGTGATGAGGGTCGACGACCCGGTCGGGGCGATCAGCGTCCACGGGGTCTGCGGCGCGTTCGGTTGCCTGAGCGTCGGCCTGTTCGCCACCGGCGAATACGGACGGGGGATCAACGGCGTGGCCGATGCGCCGATCGGCCTGCTGCACGGGGGCGGCACGGGCCAGCTCCTCGCCCAGCTCATCGGCGTCCTGGCCAATCTGCTCTGGGTCTTCCCCACGTCGCTCCTGACCTTCGCGATCATCGGCCGGTCGATCGGCAACCGGGTCGCGGCCCGGGTCGAGGTCGAGGGGCTGGACGTCCCGGAGCTGGGGGTCCTCGGCTATGTCGCCGAGGAGACCTACGCCGTGCAGACCGCCGGCCAGGATTACCTCGCCACCTTCGGCCCGGGTGTCCCGCCCAAGGGCTCGTCTCGGCCGCCCCGGGGCGGGGGTCGGAAGGGCGGCCCGGGCTGATCTGGCCCGGATCAGTCGGCGGGCGGGATGATCCGGACGCATTCCAGGAGCGACTCGATCGTCACGGCCTCCCGGGCGGGGAACAGGCAGTACGCGGGGTACGGGTCGGTCCCGTCGATGATGATCTGGCGATGGTTGGCCCGTCGATAGCCCTCGTCGCAGGGCTGGTGGCCGGTGACGAACCAGTCGGCGTCGACCAGGGCGGCGAAGCGGTCGACGTTCTCGGGGTCGGTATTGCGGCCCCAGGTGATCGCGTAGACGGAACCGTGGCGGGCCATCGCCTCGTCGGGCCATCGGTCGGCCTCGAAGATCGAGGCGTCGAAGGTCTCCAGGTCGTAGGGATCGGGGAGGGTGTGGCAGAGGAAGACCCGATTCGGAGTCCGGACGGCGAGCGGGAGGGCGGCGAACAGGTCGCGGTAGGCCCGGTAGACTTCATCCGCCCGGCCGCCATAGGCGGTCTCGATCCCCTGGAGGAAGAGGGCGTTGAGCGGGACGCCCCCCTTGGCGATCGGCCGGCCGGTCAGCTCGGACAGCTCGTGGTTGCCCAGGATCAGGTGGACCCGGTCGGGGTGCTGGCACTTCAAGGCCGAGACGAGGTCGACGAGCTGGTGCGACTTGTCGCCGGCGTCGTCGGGATAGAAACGGCTGCCATGCACCAGCTCCTGGAGGACCAGGTGACGCCCCGGGTTTTGGGCCAGTTCGGAGCGGATGAGGATCTGGCGGAATGCCGGGATGTTGCCGTGAAGGTCGCCGGCGACCAGGACCTCCTCGACCCCTTCGCCGAGCGTCACCAGTCCCCCCCGACGTCCCGGGGTGCTCCGGAACAGATCGGTCGCCTTGCGGACCGTGGCGAGCACCTTCTGAGGATCGGGCATGATTCGGGGCTTCCGGCGGGCATTTCGGGGCGGTCGCCACTCGGCGGATCGGGATCACGGGCCCGCGCATCGGATGGGGGATTCGTGCGGCCGGCCGAGGAAGGCCGATCACATCCCGCGGTTCAGGAGTTCAACTCGACCGCCTCTTCCCAGTGCTCGTAGAGGGTGGCGAGCTTTTCATTGAGCAATCTGTGCCGGTCCTGGGTGGCGATGGCCTTGAGGGGCTCGCGCCAGGTGGCCGGCTGCGCCAGGGTGTCTTCGAGCTGGGCGACCTCGGCCTCGACCTCGGCGATCTCGCCTTCGAGGTCGGCGGTCTTCCGATAGGGGAACCTGCGCCGCTTCTTCTCGGGTTTGTCGTCGGACGAAGGGCGATTGACGGTCTCGGGGGCCTCGGCGGCGACCTTGCGTCCGAGGGCCACGGCCTCCCTGGCCGCGAGGTGCTGGTAGGTCTCGTAATCGCCCTCGACCACCCGGGCCCGGCCGTCGGCGACGACCACGATCCGGTCGGCCACCTGGTTGAGGAAATAACGGTCGTGCGAGACGACCAGGACCGTCCCCTCGAAATCACGGATCGACCGCTCCAGGGAGTCGCAGGCCCAGATGTCGAGGTGGTTGGTCGGCTCGTCCATCACCAGGAGGTTGGCCGAGGTGGCCGCCAGCCGGGCCAGCGCCGCCTTCCCCTTCTCGCCCCCGGAGAGCTGTCCGACGTTGTGGAGGACCAGTTCGCCCGCCAGGCCGAACCGGGCCAGGAGGTCCCGGACGTCGCCCTGGACCCAGTCGGGGTCATCCTCGGGCCAGACGGCCCGGAGCACCGAGGTCTCGGGCGGGAGCGATTCGAGCCCCTGGTCGTGGTAGCCGACCAGGACCTTGTGGCCGAGCTTCACGTCGCCCGAGTCGGGCGTCACCTTGCCGATCATCGTCCTGACCAGCGTCGACTTCCCCGCGCCATTGGGCCCGAGGACGCCGACGCACTGGCCCCGGAGGACGGTGAGGTTGAAGTCCTTGAACAGCGGCTTGTCGTACGCCTTGGCGAGCTTCCGGGCCTCGATCACGATGTCGCCGGACCGCTCGACCTCGCCGAAGCCCATGGGCGGGCCGACGATCTCGCGCATCGTCTCGACCCGCTCGACCCGGGCAAGCTTCTTCTCGCGGTCGTGGGCCTGCTTGGCCCGCTGCCCGGCGCCGTATCGTCGGATGTACGCCTCCTGGTCGGCGATATAATCCTGCTGCTTCTCGAACTGACGCTGGAGGACCTTGGCCTTCTCGGTCCGGAGCTTCCAGTACTGGGTGTAGTTGCCGGGGTAGACGTCGATCTTCCCCTCGTACAGCTCCCAGATCCGGGTGACGACCTTGTCGAGGAAATAACGGTCGTGGCTCACCACGATCATGCCGACCGACTGCCGGGCGAGGTAACTCTCGAGCCAGGCGGTGGTCTCGATGTCGAGGTGATTCGACGGCTCGTCCAGGAGCATCAGGTCGGGGCTCTCCAGGAGGAGCTTGGCGAGCATCAGCCGCGACTGCTGGCCGCCGGAGAAGGTCCGCGACGGGCGGTGGAAGTCGGCCGTCGGGAACCCCAGGCCGCCGAGGATCTCCTCGACCCGATGGTCGACCGAGTAGGCGTCCTGGTGTTCGAGCCGGTCGCGCAGCTCGTCGTACCGGCGCGAGGCCCGATCGCGGTCGGGGTCGTCCTCGGCCTCGGCCATCTCCCGGGCGGCCTCCTCCATCTCCTCCTGGATGTCGATCAGCGACGACAGGCCCGACCGGGCGACGGACATGAGCGTCTCGTCGTCCCGGAATTCCGGCTGCTGGCGGAGCAGGCTGACGCGGACTCCGGGGCGGATGTAGAGGCTGCCGTAGTCGGCCTGGTCGTGTCGGGCGATCAGCCGCATCAGCGTCGTCTTGCCCGCCCCGTTGGGACCGACCAGGCCGATGCGCTCGCCGGCCCGGACCTCGAACTTGAGGTCCTGGAAGATCGGGTCGCCCGAATACTGCCGGCCGAGGCCGCTGGCGGAGACGAGGATCATCGGGGCTCGTGGTCGTGTTGAGGCGGATCGGATCGCGATTCTTACAGATTAGGGGATCGGGGCCGCGGAGTCATCAGGAGCGCGGCCCGATCGACGTCTCGAGTGGGGCGACCCGAACCGGTGGTGGCCTCGTCGTTCCGTTAACCTCGCGAGATCGAACCCCGGGCGACGCGTTGCCATCCGGTCGGCTTACCGGGCGGCGGCCAGCCGGGCGACGAACGCGGCGTGCTCGGCCGTGGCCAGCCCACGCTCCAGCGTCGCGACCAGCGCCGGGCCATCGTCCGCGAGCAAAGCCGCCGGGTCGAGCCAGAGGCCGGGGAACATCGCCGACCGATGCAGGCCATCGGGGTCGGGCGGGACCCGGACCAGCCGGCCATCCCGGAGGACGTGCCAGAAGACCTCGTCGGGGTCGATCGCCAGGACGATGTATTCCGGCGTCCCGGCCCGCTCGAAATCGGCGAGCTTGGCACCGAGGTCGATCGATCGCGAGGAGTGGGAGACCTCGACGATCAACTCAGGGCCGCCGGCGATGATCTTGCCGAGCTTCTGGGTCCGGCCGCCGTGGTCGGGCAGGATCCGGAGCAGGGCGTCGGGCTGGACCTCCGAAAGGTCGTCGATGGCCACGGAGCCATTGTCGAGGACCTGAACACCGGGCGTCCGATGGCGGAAATAACTCAACCAGAAGATGGCGTTGGCCGAGTAATCCGCATGATCCTCGCCGACCGGGCTGGGCATGACGACGACTCCCCCGATCAGTTCGGCCCGGAAACCCGGAGGCGTGGCTTCATATCGTTCGTGGAATTCGGCCCGATGGAGCCTTTGCCCGGCGATCAGGGGGGAGACCGCGGCCGGCCTGGCGGTGCTCATGTTCGTCCCTCCTCGATGTGAAGATCACCGGGCGTCGTCGCCCAGGGTCCGCTTCTTGCGGAGCATGTGATGGTAGTGCTGGGCGAATCGGTGGGCCTCGTCCCGGGCGTACTGGAGGAGCCGGAGCGAGAATGAGGTCCGCTTCAGGACGATCGGCTCGGACTTCCCGGGGACGAAGATCTCCTCGTTTTGCTTGGCGAGCGAGATCAGCGTCGGCGGCCTCACCCCGAGGGCTTCGAAGGCGGCGAGTGCGGCGTTCAACTGGCCCTTGCCGCCGTCGATCATGAAGATGTCGGGGAAGGGCTCGTCCCGCTCTTGCAGGCCCTGGACCCTCCGGCTGACGACCTCGCGGATCGAGGCGTAGTCGTCGACCCCCTTGACGCTCTGGATCTTGTACCGTCGATAGCCGGGCTTGAACGGCAGGCCGTCGATGAAGGTGACCAGCGAGCCGACGGTCTCGGTCCCGCCCAGGTGGGCGATGTCAACACAGTCGATCGTCCGGGGGATCGACTCCAGGTCGAGGACCTTCTTGAGCCCCTTGAGGCCCTTGCGCGGGTCGACGTAGAAGACCTCGGGCTGGGCGTGCTTCTCCAGGTCGCCGCGGAGGTTGAGGTTCTGCAACGCTTTCAGCTCGTCGCGGAGGCGGGCGGCCTTCTCGAACTGGAGGGCTTTACTCGCCTCCTTCATCTCGGCCTCCATCTCCGCCAGGACGACATCCTTCTTGCCGTCGAGGAACAGGCGGAGCCGGCGGATGTCCTTGCGATAGGTCTCCCTGTCGATCCGGAGGTTGCACGGGGCGGTGCACTGGTCGATCGAATGGAGCAGGCAGGGGCGGAACCAGCGCCATCGGGGGTCGCCCTCCTCGATGTCGAGGGAGCAGGTCCGGAACTTGAAGATCTTCTGGAGGACCTGGATCGCCCCCCGGAGGCTCTTGGCCCGAGGGAAGGGGCCGTAAAGTTTCACGCCCCGGTCCATCGGCTGGCGGGTGAAATTCACCCGGGGGAAATCATCTCCGGTCGTGATCTGGAGATAGGGGAACGACTTGTCGTCCTTGAGATCCTGGTTGTGCCTGGGCTGGATGTCCTTCACCAGCCGGGCTTCGAGGAGCAGGGCGTCGACCTCGCTGTCGGCGGCGAGGAAGTCGATGTCGACGACCTCGCCGATCCAGTCGGCGATCCGCTTGTCCTCGGCCGCGGTCTTCTGGAAATAAGACGCCGCGCGGTTCCGGAGGTTCTTGGCCTTGCCGACGTAGATGACGCGCCCCTGGGCGTCCTTCATCAGATAGACGCCGGGCGACGTGGGGAACCCCCGGGCCTTCTCGCGAGGTCCGAGGGACTTCGATGCTGCGTCGGACATGGCGGCCCCGCGGGGTCCTTCCCCGGTGAGGTTAGCTGGCGGAAAGCGTGGCTTCCATGAATTGTTCGATGTCCGCAGCGACCGCGTCAAGCCGCCTCTCGGTCTCCGACTTGATCTCGGCGAGCCGGACGCGGTCGGTGACGCCCGAGGTGGCGGTCCTCGCGAACAGATAGAGCTTGATCTTGGGCTCCGTGCCCGAGGGCCTGACCGCGAACCGCGTGCCGGGCGCCTCGGTCTGGTAGATCAGGATGTCGCCCGAGGGCTCGGGCAAGGGCCTGGTCCCCCCGCCTCCGGAAATCGACCGGACCTCGTGGGCCTTGTAGTCGCGGACCTCGGTCAAGGCCAGGCCGCCGGCCGACCTCGGCGGATTCGAGCGGAAGGCCGCCATGATCTTCTGGATCTGGGCCACGCCTTCGCGGCCTTCCAGCGTCTTGTTCACCTGGCGCTCGCCGAAGTGGCCGACGTCGATATAGAGGTCGTCCAGGTATTCCAGGACCGTCTGCCCCCGGTCCTTGACCGTCGCCGCGAGCTCGGCGAACAGGAGCGAGGCGACCGCGGCGTCCTTGTCGCGGACGTGGGTCCCTTTCAGGTAGCCGTGCGACTCCTCGAAGCCGTAGAGGAACCCCAGGGGGCCGATGTCGTCGATCCGCTGGGCGATCCACTTGTAGCCGACGAGCAGGTTGTCCTCGATCCGGACCCCCTCGCGTTCGGCCAGGGCCCGGACCATCTCGGTCGAGACCAGGGTGGTGACCAGATAATGGTCGGGTCGGAGCCTGCCGGCGGCCCTGGTCTGCTTCATCACGAAGGCGGCGAGCAGGGCGCCGATCTGATTGCCGTCCAGGGTCGTCCAGTCGCCCCCGGGGTCGCCGGTGACGGGCAGGCCGACGCCGATCCGGTCGGCGTCGGGGTCGCTGGCCAGGACCAGGTCGGCGCCCGTGGCCCGGGCCTCGGCGATGGCGGCGTCCAGCGTCCTGGGGATCTCGGGGTTGGAGACGTGGCCGGGGACGTTGGGAAAGTCGCCGTCGGGCGTGCGCTGCGAGGCCAGGACGTTGAGCCGCGAGAAGCCCGCCTTCAGGAGCGACGCGGCAACCGAGGTCTCGCCGACACCGTGCATCGGGGTGTAGACGATCGAGACGTCGCGGGCGTGACCGACCGATTCGCCGACCACGGCGGTCGTGTACGCCTCGTCCACGCCCGGGCCGACCAGGACGATCGAGCCATCCCTCAGGGATTGCCCGAAGTCCTTCTCGGGGATCTCGCGGTCGGACGCCTCCTTGACGCAGGCGATAATCCCCGAATCGTCGGGAGGGATCACCTGGCCTCCGGTGGCCGAGTAGCACTTGAACCCGTTGTCGGACGGGGCGTTGTGCGACGCGGTGATCATGATCCCGCAATCGCAATTCAGGTGCCGGACGGCGAACGAGAGCAGGGGAGTCGAGCGGTATTCCGGGAACAGGTAGACCTTGAACCCGGCCGCCGCCAGGACCCGGGCGCAGAGCTCGGCGAACTCGGGCGAATTGTGCCGGGTGTCGCGGGCGATGGCGCAGGATCGGGGGGATTCGGCCCCCCTGGCCCTCGTGACGTAGTCGGCCAGGCCCCGGGCGCTCTCGGCCATCGTCCGGCCGTTGAGGACGTTGGTGCCCACGGGGTACATCTTGCCGCGTCGCCCGCCGGTCCCGAACTCGAGGACGGCATAGAAGGCATCGTCGAGGACCTTCCATCGACCGGCCTCGATATCCTCGACCAGTTGGTCGCGATAGGCGGCGAAGGGGGCCTCGGTCAGCCACCGATTGATGTTGGCCGCGGCCGACGCGGACAACCCTCCCTCCTTCAACGCCCGGGCGACCCGGCCCGCGACTTCGTCCGACCCTGCCATCGTGAGAGGCTCCGCCGGCCCCGCGGCGACACGCCCGCGTCGCCCCCGCGACCCCGGTACCGGCCGCCCGCCCGGGCCGAGCCCCAGGCTATCGCCCGTCGTCCTCACCTGACAAGGCCCCGGCGGGCCGGCCGCCTCCGATGGGCCCGGATGGATGCGCGGAATTTTTCAATTTTCGATTGCCGGCACAACCCCGTCGGACGACATAACTACGATCTTTAGTTAAAGTTCCGTCCGACGGAAGGGAGGATTTCGCTTGTAAAAACCGCCCGTTTGTAAGTTGGTCTCGCCACCTCCCGGGTCGGACATGGCGGGCCCCGGGATTCCCTTCGACCGACAATGGCAAATTCGCGGCGCGGGTTATCATCCCAAACCTAGTGACGATCGCGGTTAATGGTTTCCCGTGGCGGTCCCCCGGCTTTGTCTCGGAGTGTTGGCACGGCGCTTGCTTTTTGAGGGGACGCCAAGCCGGCCACGGATGCTCACCCGAGATTAAATTCCCTCAAGTCGGACGGGCCCAACCCCGACCAGACGCGCTCCGACGTGGGAGCGGTCGCCCAACGACAAACGCCCTTCTCGGGCGTCATCGATATGCCCAAGGAGGTCGCATGTCCCGGCCATCCCTCCGTCGATCGCCTCTGCTCGAAAGCCTCGAAAACCGCCAGGTCCTCAGCAGCGTCGGCGGCCCGTCCGACCTGAAGCAGTTCGCCCTGGAAATGATCAATCTGACCCGGACTAACCCGTCCCGTGCGGCCGACCTGCTCACCTCGCACATCACGCCCGATGTCCAGGCCACCCTCCACAAGTACGGCCTGTCCGCCGCGGGGCTCAAGAGCAAGTTCCAGGCAGCGACCCCCCTCCCTCCGGTGGCCTACAGCGACGCGCTCGAAGCGACCGCCCAGCAGCAGGGCCATGATGAGATCCTGCAGCGTCTCCAGACCCACTCCGGCGCCAACGGGTCGAACCTGTCGGATCGGATCGCCTCGGCCGGTTATGCGAACCTGACCACCGCGGGGGAGAACACCTACGCCTACGCCGATACGGTCGATGAGGCCATGCAATCCTTCGCCTTCGACTGGGGCGTGGCCGACCAGGGTCACTTCAAGAACCTGCTCCAGCCGGGAACCTCGCGTGAGGCTTCGTACAAGGATGTGGGGATCGGCCTCGAGAACACCCCCGCCGGTCAAAAGGACGTCAATGGGAACGTCATGGGCCCCCTGGTGATCACCCAGGATTTCGGCACTCAGAAGGATGAAGGGCCGCAGGTCCTCGGCGTCGTCTTCCAGGATTCGAGCCACTCGGGCTTCTATGCACCCGGCGAGGGCCAGGCCGGCGTCACGATCCATGCTCTGAACCTGACCACGGGCCGAGATTATTCCACCCCATCCTGGAATTCCGGCGGTTATCAGATCCCGGTCGCCCCGGATGCTTACTACAAGGTGACCGCCACCCGGAGCGGGCAGGTCCTGAAGAGTGAGCAGATCTACGTCGGCAAGGTCAACGAGAAGGCCGACTTCATCCTCGACAGCTCTGCCACCGCCGCCCCGACCCCGCCGCCGGCCGCCCCGACCCCGCCGCCGGCCGCCCCGAATCCGCCTCCGGCCGCCACAAATCCGCCGCCGGTCGCCCCGACCCCGCCGCCAGCCGCCCCGACCCCGCCGCCAGCCGCCCCGACCCCGCGGCCGGCGCAGGATCACCGAGACAATGCTCCGACCGTGAACAACGCGCCCTCAAACGGCAGCCAGACGGAGCAGGACCCGACGCAACGGCCGGTCGACGGAATGAACAGCTCGGACGTCGCGTCCAGGGCCCCGACCGCTCCGACTTCGAGCCCGGCCAAGCAAAACTGGATCGCGACCTGGTCCCGCTATGACGCCGTCAACAAGACGGAGACAGGCGACAGGGCCTGAAGTCGAATCTCCGCGAGGCCCTCGGCAAGCGAGAGTACGCCACGATCCGTCAGAAGCCGGCCCGCGGGAGGATCAACGTCCTCCCGCGGGCCGGTCGCTTTCGAAGTCCCAGGCTTTTGAATTCTCAGATCGGTGAGGTCGGCCCGTCCGCTCGATACGGGTGCCGGACGGGCGGGTTGCCGATCCGAATCGACGATAGGAAAATGATATAAGCCCCGCTTCGACGGGGCTTGGATCGGAGTATGCTCGGCGGGATTTGAACCTGCAACCTTCGGCTTCGGAGGCCGACGCTCTATCCAATTGAGCTACGAGCACGTCGGATCTCATTCCAACCGACGACACCGGCGTTGTCAAGGGGCCCGACGCCGTGACACCGAGGGCCGCAAGAATGTGGAATGGTGGACCGGCGGGGGGAGATGTCGGGTAGACCGTCCTGTCTCCGGCGGCAGACCGCCCGCGCGGCTGGGCGTGGGACCGTTTGCAATCCCGCCTCCGGGTCGATACGATAAATCCACGACACCCGAGGGCCGAGCACCCCCGGGCTCCCCGCTCCACTCCCCGTTTCCCGCCCGATGTCCCGGTTGCCACTCCCCGGTCCCGACCCCGAACGGCGTCGACGGGACCGGATGGACGCCGGGATCTCGGGGACCCACCATTGTCCCAGAGGTCTGAAGATGATGAGGGCGAGACTCGCGATCTGGTTCGCGCTGGCCGCTTCGGCCGCGCCTTCGATCGTCCCGGGTTCGGCCTCGGCCGCCGACGCGCCGAAGCTGGAGTTCAAGAAGGGCGACCGGATCATCCTGATCGGGAACACGCTCGCCGAGCGGATGCAATATTTCGGCAATCTCGAAACCCTCATCCAGTCCCGGTTCCCCGACCTGGACCTGGTGTTCCACGACCTCGGCTGGTCGGCCGACGAGTTGACCCTCCGCCCCCGATCGGCCCACTTCAAGGATCACGGCCACACCCTGGAGGACGAGAAGCCCGACGTCCTGATCGCCGCGTTCGGCTTCAACGAGTCGTTCGCCGGCCCCAAGGGGCTCGACAAGTTCCGGAAGGACTTCCACAAGTTCATCGCCGACACTACCGCGACCCGTGACAACGGCAAGGCGGCCCCCAGGCTCGTCCTGCTCTCGCCGATCGCCCACCAAGACCTGCATGACCCCCACATCGCCGATGGCAAGGCGAACAACGAGAATATCGCCCTCTATACGAAGGCCATGGCCGAGGCCGCGGCCGAGCACAAGGTCGTGTTCGTCGACCTGTTCGACCCGACCCGCAGGATGATGTTGCCCGGTCAGACGATCCAGGCCGCACGATTGACGATCAACGGCATCCACCTGACCGACCAGGGCGACGCCCAGGTCGCCCGGATCGTCGACGAGGCCCTCTTCGGCCCCCGGCCGGCGCCGATCAAGGCCGACCTGGCCCGGCTCAAGGAGGAAATCCTGGAGAAGAATCTCCAGTTCTTCTACGAACACCGGGCGATCAACGGGTGTTACATCTACGGGGGGCGGAAGGCCCCGTTCGGGGTCGTGAATTTCCCCGCCGAGTTCGCCAAGCTCCGCAAGATGATCCAGAAGCGGGAGGCGAGGGTCTGGGCCGTCGCCAGGGGCGAGCCGGTGCCCGCGGCGATCGACGACTCCGACTCCGGGGAGCTGGCCCGGGTCCAGAGCAACGTCCAGGACGGGAAGATCCGCCAGACCTCGCCCGAGGACTCGCGCCGGACCTTCACCCTCCCCGAAGGCTACGAGGCTAACCTGTTCGCGTCGGAGGTCGAGTTCCCCGAGCTGAAGAAGCCCGTGCAGATGACCTTCGACGCCCGGGGACGGCTCTGGGTGACGACCATGGCGTCGTACCCGATGTACCTGCCCGGCCACCCGGTCGACGACAAGATCCTGATCTACGAGGACACCGACGGCGACGGCAAGGCCGACAAGCAGACCGTCTTCGCCGACAAGCTCCACGTCCCCACCGGGATCGAGCTGGGCGACGGCGGCGTCTACGTCTCGCAGCAGCCGAACCTGATGTTCCTCAGGGACACCGACGGGGACGACAGGGCCGACGTCCGCGAGCTGATCATGCACGGCTTCGACACCGCCGATTCGCACCACGCGATGCACGCCTTCACCTGGGATCCGGGCGGCGCCCTGTACTGGCAGGAGGGGACGTTCCACCACACCCAGGTCGAGACCCCCTACGGCCCCCGACGGGTCAAGGAGGCGGGCGTCTTCCGCTATGAGCCGAAGACGAAGAAGTTCGACATCTTCGTCTCCTACGGCTTCGCCAACCCCTGGGGCCACTACTTCGACAGGTGGGGGCAGAACCTGGTTGCCGACGCCTCGGGCGGGGCCAACTACTACGGGACCGCGTTCTCGGGCCAGGTCGACTACCCGGACAAGCACGGCAACCTCAACCAGTTCCTCGAGAAGCAGTGGCGTCCGACCTCGGGTTGCGAGCTGGTCTCCAGCCGGAACTTCCCCGACGAGTCCCAGGGCGATTACCTCCTGAACAACGTGATCGGGTTCCAGGGGGTCCTCCGATACCGGATGAAGGACGACGGGTCGGGCTTCCACGCCGACCCGGTCGAGCCGCTCCTCCGGTCCACGGACCCGAACTTCCGGCCCGTCGACCTCGAATTCGGGCCCGACGGGGCCCTCTACCTCGTCGACTGGTACAACCCCCTGATCGGCCACATGCAGCACTCGCTCCGCGACCCCAACCGGGACGTCGAGCACGGCCGGATCTGGCGGATCCACTACAAGAAGCGCCCCCTGGTCGAGAAGGCGAAGATCGCCGGTGCGACCATCTCCGAGCTGCTCGACCTGCTCAAGGCCTATGAGGACCGGACCCGATATCGGGCCCGCCGCGAGCTGCGCGAGCGACCTCCCCAGGATGTCCTCAAGGAGCTGGACCGGTGGGCCGCCGGGCTCTACAAGGACGACCCGGAATACTGGCACCACATGCTCGAAGCGCTCTGGCTGCACCAGAGCCTCGACGCCTTCGACGCGGCCCTGCTCGACCGGATGCTCGCGTGTCCCGAGCCCCGCGCCCGGGCTGCGGCCACCCGGGTCCTCTGCTACTGGCGCGACAAGGTCCGGGATCCGGTCGAGAAGCTCCGCAAGCAGGTCAATGACGACAACCCCCGGGTCCGCCTGGAGGCCGTCCGCGCCCTGAGCTTCTTCGACGGGCCCGACGCCGCCAGGGCGCAGGAGGCGGCCATGGAGTCGCTCCTCCTGGATCAGGATTATTACCTGAAATACACCCTGGACGAGACCAACAAGACCCTCGACCGCCGGGTCAAGGCGGCTGCCGTCAGGTGAAAGTCGTCGGTGGTCGGCTATCGGGGGGCTTGCCCTGCCCTCCGATCGCCCCCGGCTCCCCCACACGCACCGAGGTCCACCCCATGACGCCGACCGCGACGCCCCGCCGCGCCCTGGCCGCCGCGACGTTGCTCGCCGCACTCGCCTCGACGGCCGCCTCGCAAGAGGCTTCGAAGGCCGAGAGCAACTACGTCAAGCTCCTCAAGAAGGCACCCGAGGCGCGAATCGGCCAGATCGTCGAGATCATCGGCCGGCGGGGCGACGCCGCCGACCTGGCCTACATCTTCCATCGGGCGGCCGACCCCTCCGGATTCCCCGCCTCGGCCCGGCTCAAGGCGCTCGAACTCCTCGCCGACGCCGCGCTGACCCGGAACCTCCGCCCCGAATTCGACCCCGCCGACCTCGCCCGCCTGCTCGACGCCGGGGTCGAGGCGCCCTCCCGGCTCGCCGCGATCCGGCTGGCCGGGATCTGGAAGGCCGAGGCGACCGTCCCCGGCCTGGCCGCGATCGCCCTCTCCCGCGACGTTGACGGCCCGGGTCGGGCCGCCGCGCTCGACGCGATGGCGGCCGTCGGCGGCAAGCCGGCCCGCGACGCGATCGAGGCGCTCGCCTCGGCCCGGGAGGAGCCGGAGGTTCGCGCATCGGCCGTCGCGGCGCTGGCCCGGATCGACATCGACGCCGCGGCCGACCGCGCCGCCGGGGTGGTCGCCGACGCGACCGGCGGGCTCGACCTGGCCCCCCTCATGGCCGCCTTCCTCGATCGCCGGGGGGGGGCCGAGAAGCTCGCCTCCGCCCTGGCCGGCCGCAAGCCCCCCGCCGATGCGGCCAAGCTCGCGTTGAGGGCGGTTTACGCCCTCGGCCGTGCCGACGAGGCCCTCGTCTCCGAGCTGAGCCGGGCCGCCGGGCTGGACGCCGAGGCCAGGCTGCCCACCCCCTCGGAGATGGCCGCCCTGGTCGCCGAGGTCGCCTCCCGGGGTGACGCCGATCGGGGCGAGGCCATCTTTCGCCGGGCCGAGGCGAGCTGCATGAAGTGCCATGCCCTCACCGGCGCCGGCGGCGGGGTCGGCCCCGAGCTGAGCGCGTTGGGGCTCAGCTCGCCCGTCGACTACGTCATCAACTCGATCCTGATCCCCGACCAGGCGATCAAGGAGGAATATCAGACCCGGATCGTGCTCACCGACGACGGCCGGGTCCTCCAGGGGATCGTGGTCGAGGAGGACGACAAGCGGCTCGTCCTCAAGGACGCGACGGCCGAAATCCGGGTGGTCCCGACCTCCTCGATCGAGGACAGCAAGAAGGGCGGCTCGCTGATGCCCAGGGGGTTGAGCACCATGCTGACCCGCGCCGAGTTCGTCGACCTCGTCCGGTTCCTCTCCGAGCTGGGCAAGCCCGGCCCCTATTCGATCCGGCCCATCGCGACCGTCCAGCGCTGGCGGGTCCTGAAGTCGAGCCCCGGGGCCGACCCGACCATCGCCGAGATCCTCCAGGCCGACCCCGGGCGATGGATCCCGGCCTATGCCCAGGTGGCCGGAAGCCTGCCTCTCGAAGACGTCCGGGCCGCGGCCGGGGGCGATCTCGCGATGGTCCAGGGCGAGGTGGCCGTCTCTTCCGCCGGGCCCGTCGCGTTCCGTTTCCAGTCGCCCGAGGGGCTCAAAGCCTGGCTCGACGACCGCCCGATCGCCCCGGGGGGCATGGCGGTCGACCTCGCCGAAGGGCGGCACAAGTTGACCCTCCGCGTCGACGTTGCCGCCCGAAAGGGGAAGCCCATCCGGGTCGAGGTCGTCAAGGGGGAAGGCTCGGGCGCCGAGTTTTCGGTCGTCGGGGGACGTTGAACGCCCGAGGACGTGCCGGCCACGGGTCGGGTCGACGGGCACGTCCCAGGCGTCGGAGGGCTGTCGGACCCCGGCGGATCAGGCCGAGGGGCGGCAATTCGTGAAGGCTCGGACGACCTCGTAGAGGTCCCGGCTCACCATCATCTCGTCGTTCTCGAAGTCCCGGAGCCAGACGTAATTGTCGCGGAACGCCTGGGACAGCAGCGGGTAGAGGTCGGCAAGCCGGATCGGCACGGAAGGGGCGTGGACCTCCTCGACCGGTTCGTCGTCGGTATGGGGGAACACGCGTAGACGGGCGGTGGCCATTCGGATCTCCTTCTCCGTGCGGGCCTGGGAATTACCTCGAAGGGGAGGCCAGGCCGCGGGCTTGCTCTCGGGATCGGGGAACGGCGTCGGACAATCGGCGGGATGCCCGCGACCTCCTCGCCCCGGTTTTCTCATTCTAGTGATCGGACGGTCCTTCGCCGGATCATCAGACAAAACCGGCCCGACCGGGCGAATTGGCGGCCCGGGGGCGGATGATCGCGGCGTCAAGTCGAGACCCGGGTCGAATCAGGCCGTTTCCGGGCCCCGGCCGAAGGCCGGGCCGTCCAGCCCGAGTGCCCGCCTGGCGTCGGCGGTGACCCGGCCGTCGTCGGTCCAGCCCCGAGCTTGGTAATAGGCGGCGATCATGGCGTCGAGTCGGCCGCGCGAGAGGGTCGGGGCGGCGGATCCCGGGTCCTCCTCGGTGAGGAATCGGGGCGGGAGGGTGTCCTCGGCGCGGGTCCATCCCTCGCGGCCGTTGAGGCACTTGCGGGCGGCGACCACGCGGCGGGCGACCGTCCGGAGCTCGTCGGCGTCGAAGTCCATCCCGGTGACGGCGGCGAGCAGCCCGGCCGCCTCGGCGTAGAGGTCGCCGAAGACGCCCCGGAGGAACTTGCAGAGGATCATCGAGTCGATCAGGGCCGCCCGGTCCTCGGTCTCGATGGCGGCCAGGGCCGAGTCGCTGCCGCCCCGTCGACGGTCGACCTTGCCCGAGAAATCGGCCTCGTAGGCGCCCGATCGGTTGTGGTCGGCGCCCCGGGTGCCGACGGCCAGGCCGAGCGCCATCGTGTGGAGGGCTCGGGGGTCGTAGCCGGGAAGTTCCAGGCCCTTGACGTGCGGCGCCAGGCCGGCCGCGCCGTGGCCGATCCGATCGGCCGCCCGCCGGCTCCCCAGGGCCAGCCACCCGCCCAGGCCGTCGCGGTCGAGCAGGGCGGCGATCGCGTCCAGGACCGCCGGGCCGTCGCCGAACCGGAGGGTCCGGCCCGCGTTGCCGACCCGGCCGTCGACCCATCCCCGATCGGCGCAGTCCATGAAGAAGGCGATCGTACCGCCGGTCGAGATCGTGTCGAGCCCGGCCTCGTCGCAGGCCCTGGCGGCGAGGAGGACCATCTCCGGGTCGTCGACGCCGCAGAGCGGCCCGAGCGCGAACAGCGACTCGTATTCCATCCGGGCCCCGCCCCCGGCCCCGATCGCGAAGATGTGCTCGCAGCCGATCGTGCAGGCGGCGCAAGACTTCCGCGCGACCTTCGGCGCCGGCCCGAGGTCGTGCCCGGCCAGCCGATCGGCGCCCTCGAAGTGGCCGGACCGGAAGTTCCGCGTCGGCAGCGCGTCGAATCGGTTGAAGGCCAGGAGGTTGGCGACGGTCCCCAGCTCACGATACTTCTCGGTCGCCGGGCCCATCGACCGGGCGGAAAGGTCGCGGGCCATCGCGACCGTGCGTGCAGGGTCGGCCAGGGGGGCCCGGCGATCGCCCCGGACGGCGAGGGCCTTGATCCGCTTGGACCCCATCACCGCCCCCAGCCCGCCCCGACCGGCGTGCCGGCCGTCGTGGCTGATCGTGGCGAACGGGATCAGGCGTTCTCCCGCCGGGCCGATCGCGGCGACCTGCCATCCCGGCCCGTGCTCCCGGCGGATCCGGGCCTCCGCCTCGCCGGCCGAGAGCCCCCAGAGCGGGCCGGCCGGCCGGCAGTCGACCCGAGGGTCGCCCGGGCCCGTGCCGTCGACGAAGACGACCGTCGGCGTGTCGAAGGCGCCCGCCAGCGCGATCGCGTCGACGCCCGTCCGCTTGCCCGCGATCGCGAAATGCGACGAGCAGAGGGCGTCGCAGACCCGGCCGGTCAGCGGCCCGATCGCCACGACGGCGAACTTGGCCGAGGTCGTCAGCGGGCTCCCCACCAGCGGGCTGAAGGCGAACACCAGCGCCGCGTCGGGGCCGAGCGGGTCGACCCCGGCCGGGGTCTCGTGCGCGACGATCCAGGTCCCCAGGCCGACCCCGCCGACGAAGTCGCGGAGCGTCCGGGCATCCAGTGACACGCAGCCGGACCGGCCGGACCGGGGGTCGACCCGGAGATATCGGCCGTGGGAGCCATACACGACCCGTCACCCCCCCACGTCGGCGGCCAGGAGGAGCAGGACATCGCCGTCGACCAGGGCCGTCCCGGGCTCGTCGACGAACCGCTCGCCGTTCAGGCTCAGCTTGTAGGCCGGGTGGACCCGGTCACCCCGGAGGACCGAGCCCACCAGCGCCGGGCAGGCGAGGCCGAGCCCCCGGAGGGCCGAGCCGAGGTCGGACGACTCCAGCCGGACCAGGCCGGTCCCCGCCCGGAGCCGGGGGACCCCGTAGATCTCGATCGTGATCATCGGCGGTCCCATCGTCACCCCCCGGAGCCCGGTTTCCCGGTCCCATCCTGGCCCGGATCGGCCGTCGCGTCCACCCTCCGGTCGCGGAACCCGAGGCATGATCGGACCTTTCTATGCTAAGCGAGGCCGTGCGCAACGATATTGATCGAAGGGGGGCGAGCGCGTTGCCCCCGAAATCGGGGGCTCCGAGGGCGGACGCCCCGGCCCCCGGCAAGACATCGAGAGCGGCACCCTGGACCCATGACAGACCCCATCGAATCCGAAAATTCCGACCCGCGTGTCGCCGGCCCCCGGCCGGTCGAGCCCTTCCCCTGGCGAGACGGCCGGCTCGCCCGTCGGCTCGCCGACCGCCTGGCCAGGGACGGCTGGACGGCCGACTGGACCGAACTGGGAGACGGATCCTGGGAGGCCCGGGTCGACGACCCGTCCCTGCCCGGGGCGTCCGTCGCCCGGGGCCGTTCGCGCGTCGCGGCGATCTCCAGGGCCCACGTCGAGGCGGTCCGCCGCCTCGACCGATTGCCCGGCCGTCGAGAATTGCCCGATCGCACGGCCATCCGATGAAGTCGAGAAAATTTCCCCATGGCTTTGAACCTTGGTCCTGAACTGGTGAAGGAGGTTGACTGGTGCTCAATCCGTTCCGAGAGACGTTGTCCCGTGCCGGGGACGAGGCCCGAGGCCGATCGACGCCGTTCGAGGCCGAGGCCGAGGCGGCCCTGGCGGGCTTCCGGGCCGCCCGGGGGGAGCTGGAGCGGCAGGTCCGCCGGGGCGACCTCACGGTCAAGGTCGCCCGCGACCGGGCCGCGGCGGCGGTCTCCGAGATGCGTTCCCGGCTCCTGAATCAATCCGAAGGGTATAGCTCGGCCCCCCGCGCGTTCCTCGACCGGCTGGTCGAGGCGAGCGACGACCGCCGGAGGGCGAAGGAGGCGCTCTCGATCGAGGGCCTCCAGCGCGAGACGAACCGACTGCTGCGGGGCCAGTTGACCGAGCAGCAATTGCAGGCGAGGGCGTCCGAGTTCGAGGGCCGGGTGTTCCTCCGGCCGATCTCGGGCGGCCAGCCGTCGCCGACGCTCGACGGCCTCCTCGGCTTCCACAGGCTGGCCAGCGACGCCGGCGACGAGGTCGCCCGGGAATGGGCCCGCCGGCAGCTCGAAGGGTTCCGCAACCGCGTCTACAGCGACGAGGACGCCCGCAAGATCGACCTGGCTACCGACCGGCCCGATCGCGTCAATCCCCGGTTGATCGACGTCTACGTCGCCTCGTTCGAGGGCCGGGGCGCGGAGGATCGGGGGGCCTTCGTCGAGCGGGCGGTCGAGGAGGGCGACGCCAACGCCTGCATCGCGGCATTCCTCCTGGCCCGTCGCGAGCCGGAGGGCCCCCGGGTCCGATGGGTCCGCGACGTCCTTTCCCACCTGCCGGCGTTCCCGGACGCCGCGCTGACGACCCTGCGCGGCCTGGAGGCCGAGGCCCGCGCCGAGGAGGCGGGGGCGGCCCGGGCCCAGGCCCAGTTCGCCATCGCCCGGGCCGAGGCAGAGGCCGGGTTCGACGGGGTCGTGGCGCCGACCGTCGCGGAGCTGGACCGGGACTCGCGGGCCCGGTCCCGGCCGATGGCCCGGCCCGGGGAGTCGATCGGCCTGTCGCCCGAGCGTCGGGGGTCCTTCGACGAGCGGGATGTCGAGGCGATCGAGGTCCACGGGGCCGAGTGACCGGGCGTCGACGCGCGGCGGGGCCCGCCGCGCCTCCCGGCCCGGGGCGGGCCCGGGCCGAAGGGGATGGGAAGGGGGAGTCATGGTCGAGTTGACGGAAGATGGCCGGCGCGTCGTGGAGGCGCTGCTGGCGGCGGCGGTGGCCTGGCAATCGCCCGCCGAGCTGGCCTCGGCCACGGGCCGGGATGTGGGAGAGACCACCGATGTCGTCGCCATGCTCGACGTCGGGGGATGGCTGGAGGCGTGGGAGCGGCCCGGCGACGTGGTCGTCACGCTCTCGGTCGCCGCGGCCTCGTGCCTGGAAGTCCGGATCGTGGAGTCGGGCCCCAGCCAGACGCCCCGATGGGCCCGACGGGGCGAACTCGAGCCGCCGGGCCCCCGGGCCTCCGGCGTCTTCCGGGGCGAGCGGGCCGCCCGGCTGGAACGGGTGATCGACACCCGACCGACCGCCGAGCAGGCGGCCGAGCGGGCCGAGGAGGCCCTGATCCGGTCGGCGATCCCGGCCGACATCCGCGTCCCGGCCGTCATCGACGGCCTGCCCGCGCCCACCCACCTGGTGGGGACCGGGCTCTCGCCCTGGCCCGGGCCGGGCCAGGGCCAGGGCCACAAGGCATCGTGCCCGTGCTGCCAATCGCGCCGGCTGGGCCCTACGACCTATTGCCTCTATTGCGACCGATGGGGGCTCGATCACCTGCTCCGGGCCGAGCCGCCCGACCGGCCCCCGGCGAGGCGCCCCGGCGCCGAGGAGGGCCGCCGCCGCGACCGAGAACGCCGGGCCCGCGAGGAGAAGCGGAGGCGCCGCCGATCGGATCAGGTCGAGGCCGAGCGCCGGGTCAAGGCCGCCCGACGCCTGGCCCGCCCCTGAGGGGATCCCGGAGGCCCCGCCGTCCCCGGCCGGTCGGGCCGTGGATCGGCGGCCGCGAGTCGTCCAGAACGCGAGATCGGGGACATTTCCTACCTGCCTGCTCCTCCCGATTGGGGATCGATTCGATGAACATCCTTGTGGCGGAAGATCATCCCTCCTCGGCCCATTGTCTCCGGCGGCTCCTCGAACGGCTGGGGCACCAGGTGACGGTGGCCAGCGACGGGGAAGAGGCATGGCGGCTCGTCCGCGAGGCCCGGTTCCCGGTGGTCATCTCCGACTGGGTCATGCCGGGCCTGAACGGCCTGGAACTCTGCCGGAAGATCCGCGAGCGGGAGGGCCAGCCCTATTCCTATCTGATCCTCCTGACGAGCAAGCAGGGCCAGCGCGACCGGCTCTCGGGCCTCGGCGCCGGGGCCGATGACTTCCTCGTCAAGCCGCCCGACGCCGAGGAGCTGGCCATCCGCCTGGAGATCGCCCGGCGGATCATCGAGGTCCAGGAGGAGCTGGAGCGACGCAACGCCCTGCTCGCCGAGATGGCCCTGTCCGACGAGCTGACCGGGGTGAAGAATCGCCGGCGGTTCCGCGAGGCGCTGGAGGTCCACTTCTCGCTCTCCCGTCGGCAGGGCGCCCCCCTGTCGCTGTTGATCGCCGACGTCGACCACTTCAAGGCCTACAACGACGAATTCGGCCACCCGGCCGGCGACGACGCGCTGAGGGCGGTGGCCTCGACCCTCCGCGAGAAGGTCCGCAAGCACGACGAGGTGGCCCGGATCGGCGGCGAGGAGTTCGCCGTCCTCCTGCCCGACACCGCCGCCGGCGTGGCCACCGAGATGGCCGAGCGGCTCCGGGCCGCCATCAAGGCGTTCCCCTGGTCGCACCGCCCGGTCACCGCCAGCCTCGGCATCGCCACGACGACCCCGACCATCGCGACGCCCGCCGATCTCGTCGAGCAGGCCGACCGCGCCTTGTATCGGTCGAAGGGCCTGGGCCGCGACCGAGTGACCCACTCCCGGGACGCGGCGGGGCCCTCGCCCCCGGCCTAGTGGACGATCACGAACGACCCGTCGGGCCGGGCCACGACGGCCGCCAGGCCCCAGGTCGGGATCCCCCGGTCGACCCGCCCGGCCTCGCCGATCGGGCGGCCCTCGCGGTCGAAGGCCTGCCAGGCGAGCGAGCCCCCCTTCTGCCATCCGGTCCCCTCGGTCCAGGCCAGGACGGTTTCGCCCCGATGATTGACCGCGATCGACGGGTGCTTGCGAGTCCCCTCGACCCCCGGCGGCGCGGAGGGAGTTATCCCCGCCTCTCCGGGATCGACCCGAGCGAAGCGGACCTGCCCGCGCGTCTCCCAGGCCGCCAGGACCCCCGGGCCCGACCCGGCGAGCGAGGCGGTGCTCATCGGGCAGGCGTTGATCCGCCAGGGGTCGAGCGTGGTCCCGTCGAAGTGAAGGCCCCGGTCCTTCGAGGTGAGCAGGATCATCCCCCGGTCGACGCCCCCGGTCGCGGCCCGATAGAGCAGGTAGACCGAGCCCCCGGGATCGGCGAGCGCCTTCGTCCCGCAGCAGGCACAGGCCCCGGTCGGCCGATCCCAGGCGGGCTCCTCGGGCGCGAAGGTGGCGCCGTCGTCGGCGGACCGGGCGATCCACATCCTGCGGTCCTGCTCGCCCACCGAACCCCGGGCCTGGCCGTGCCAGGCCGCGTAGACCCGCCCGTTCCCGTCGGCCGCGATCGACCCCCCGCCGTCGAGGCTCCCGGTCCGGGTCATGAGGTTCCGCTGGGGTTCGAAGCCGCCTCGGGCCGGGTCGGACCGCGTATAAAGGAAGGGGACACCGCCGACCGGGTTCGCGGGCGTGGCCTTCGACGACCCGTACCAGGCCACGTGGACCCGCCCGCCTGCTCCGATGGCGACCTGGGCGCCCCGGACGGTCCCGGTGACGAGGGCGGAGCTTGGCTCGCTGTTGACCCGGATGGCCGGCCCGAAACCCGGCTCGCCCGGCTTCCAGGCCGCATAATCCAGGTCGCCGGCTCCCGGGTCGCCCCGGAAGGTGACGATGTGGATCACGCCCGAGGCGTCGACCGCGGCCTGCGGCTGGATCCCGCCCCCGGGAGCCCGGACCACCCGGACGGCCGGGGGCCCCTCGGCCAGGACGGGGCCCGCCGCGACCATCGCGATCACCACACGGAACATCAAGCGCATCATGTCATCTCCCGGATCAATCCGCCGTGTCTCAACGCTCGGCCGGACGGGTCCCGGCCGGGTAGGCGACGAGCCACCAGGCCCGGTGCGATCGGTCGCCCGGGTCGGCCTCCAGGTTGACCACGGCCTGCACGGTCTCGCCCCGGGCCAGGTCGGCGAACTCGATCGCGGAGAATTGCCCGTTCCGGCCGGCGCGGAGCAAGAGCGTCTGCTTGCCGACGCCGACGACCCACGTCGAAGCCGGTCGGGCCGTCGCCTCGGGCAGCTTGACCGATAGCGTCTGTTGGGCGGCCTGGACCGTCTCGACGGTCCCGGTCAGGGTCCGGTGGGAATCCGCCGGCGTGGCCCTGGCGGCCTTCGATTCGACCCTGGCCGGCTTCGATCCGGCCTTGGGAACCTGGGCCGCTCCGATCCCCCCGATTGTCGCCGTCAGGGCCATCGCCGCCAGGCCGACCATTAGACGTCGCATCGTCATCTCTCCTTGTCACCCGGGTCGACGGTCGGATCGTGTTGGGTTGGTTTTGTCCGGTAGTCCCTCGACCCAATCTATCCGCACTGACCGTCCTCCGCCAGCGTCCGCCGGCCGTCCGGCGACCGGCCCGGGGCCGGTATTGCCATTGACCGGGATCGGGCGAAAACCTAAGTTCTCGGCCGGAACGCTTCCGGACTTGAGCCGGCCTGCCCGGCCCGACGGTTTATGGAGAAACCTCGCGATGAACTCACTGGATCGCGGCCGGAAGGTCGCCCGCCTGCTGATCGCCTCGGCCGCCGTCGCGGCGATCGCGCCGCCGACGGCCTCGGCGCAACTGCTCAAGGGCCGGAACGCGGCCACCGCGCCGGCGCCCACGCAGCCGGCCCGGCCGTCGGCGCCGGCCGACGCACCGAGGCTGGAAGAGGTCCGGGTGCCGACCAACACCTCCGACCCGATCGCCATCGTCAACGGCGAGGTGATCACCCGCCAGCAGCTCGCCGACGAGTGCGTCGCCCGGAAGGGCCAGGAGATCCTGGACACGCTGATCGCCCGGCGCCTGATCGAGCAGGCGATGCGGGCCCGGAAGCTCGAGGTCACCGCCGCCGAGATCGACCTTGAGATCGACCACGTCGCGATGAGCACCGCCCAGGCCACCCGCGAGGTCTGGCTCCGGACCCTGGACAAGGAGCGCGGGATCAGCCCGGCCCAGTACGCCCGAGACATCATCTATCCGGCCCTGGCCCTGCGTAAGCTGGCCGAGCGCCGGGTCCAGGTGACCGAGCAGGACATCAAGGACGCCTTCGAAGCCAATTATGGCCCCCGGCTCCGCTGCCGGATCATCATGGTCGACAGCATCCGGAAGGCCAACGAGGTCTGGGAGGAGCTGCGCAAGAACCCGGCCGGTTTCGAGCGGATCGCCAAGGACCGGTCGAGGGACACCAGCACCCGGGCCGCCGGGGGGATGCTCCCCGAGCCGATCGCGCGGCACGCCTATCCCAGGAACGTCTCCGACGCCGCCTTCGCCCAGCTCGTCGACGGCGACCCCGCCGACAAGAACCCCGCGCACAAGCCCAAGGACGGCGACATCTCCGGCCCGATCCAGGTCAACGACGAGGCCTGGATCATCATGAAGCGCGAGGAGGTCCAGGGTGGCCGGAACGCCAGGGCCGACGACCCGCAGATCCGCGAGCAGCTCAAGGCCCAGATGTTCGACGTGAAGCTCAAGGACGCGATGGGCACCGAATACGACGGCATGATGAAGGCGTCGGCGATCGACAACAAGCTGACGGGCCAGGTCAAGCTGGCGAGCGAGGAGACCCACCCGGATTACCTCGACGCCAAGGGCGACGGCGGCGTCAAGCTGATGAACAATGCCGGCGAGACGGCCCCCACCACGCTCCCGACCGGGACCCGTGCGGTCGCCCCCACCGCGACCTCCCCCTCCGGCGCCTCCCGGCCCCCGGCCGGGGTCCCCGCCGGGGCCGCCGACGCCGCCAACCAGTTGCGCCAGGCGGTCAAGTCCGCACCCCCGGGCGCCCCGCGCAACTGACGGTCCCCAAGCCAGGCCGAGAAACGTCGAGGGGCCGGCGCCGGATCGATCCGGCGCCGGCCCCTTCGCCCTATCGAACAGCCGGGATCTCCCGGTCGGACGCGGCCTCGGGGTGCGGTTCGACTCGCCGGTCTGGGCCCGGTGGCAGGAGGATCTATCGGCGGGACGCCCCCGATCGTCCCACGAAATCGCGGCGGAGCCCGGCGGATTATGCGCCGGGCCGGCCCGCATCGGCCGTGCGTCCGGCACGCCCGGCGATTATAGTGGGGACGGGGCCTGGCCGACCCGATCGGAGGTCGGGCGTGGGGGCCCGACAGGAATTACCGCCGCGATGATCGACCACACCCACAATCCCGAATCGGCCGAGCACTTCGACCTGGAGGTCGCCCCGCGAGTCCGGGGCCTGCCTCCCTATCTGTTCGGCAAGATCAACGAGCTGAAGTATCGCAAGCGACGCGCCGGGATCGACGTCATCGACCTGGGGATGGGCAATCCCACCGACCCGCCCGAGCAGTGGGTGATCGACAAGCTCTGCGAGGCGGCCCAGGATTCGAGGAACCACCGATACAGCGTGGCCTCGGGCGTCTACAACCTCCGGCGCGAGGTGGCCGCGCGGTACGATCGGCGGTTCGACGTCGCCCTCGACCCCGAGCAGGAGGTCGTCGCCACGATCGGATCCAAGGAGGGGTTCAGCCACATGTGCCTGGCCCTCCTGGGGCCGGGCGACACGGCCCTGGTCCCCGCCCCGAGCTTCCCGATCCACGTCCACGCCATCGCCCTGGCCTCGGCCAACGTGATCGCGCTCGACGTCCGCGACCCGAGAGCCTTCCTCGCCAACGTCGCCCGGGTCTGCGAGAGCCTGACGCCCCCGCCCAAGATCCTGGTCCTCAACTTCCCCCACAACCCGACCGGGACCGTCGTCGACATCGACTTCTTCGCCGAGGTCGTGGCGCTGGCGAAGAAGTACCGGTTCTTCGTGATCCACGACTTCGCCTACGGCGACATCTCGTTCGACGGCCAGCAGGTGCCGAGCTTCCTGTCGGCGCCCGGGTCGAAGGACGTCGGCTGCGAGTTCACGACGATGTCCAAGGGCTACAACATGGCCGGATGGCGGGTCGGCTTCGCGGCCGGAAACCGCGACATGCTCAACGCCCTCAAGGCGATCAAGGGGTATTACGACTACGGGATCTTCCAGGCCGTCCAGATCGCCGCGATCGTCGCGCTGAGGCATGGAGAGGAGGCCAGGCTCGCCCAGGTCGCCGAGTACCAGATGCGCCGGGACGTGATGGTGGAGAGCCTGAACCGGCTGGGATGGCAGGTCGAGACGCCGAAGGCCGGCATGTTCGTCTGGGCGGCGATGCCCGAGCCCTGGCGGTCGAGGATGGGGTCGATCGACTTCGCCATGAAGCTCCTGGAGGAGGCCGAGGTCGCCGTCAGCCCCGGGCGGGGTTTCGGCGAGACGGGCGAGGGATTCCTCCGCCTGGCCCTGATCGAGAACGACCAGAGGCTCCGCCAGGCTGTCCGCCAGATCGGCCGATGCCTGAAGACCGAGAAGGCGCTGGACGGGGCCTGACCGCCCCGCCCATCGAGGGATGCCCGATGGATTGCCTCTACTGCGAGAAGCCCCTGGAATGCGACTCTTGCCGCGACCTGTACAACCCACCGGGCCTCGCGGAATACCAGGCCCTCTCGCGCCCCGAGGTCCCGATCATCTGCCCGGGATGCGGCGCCACGCTCGTCTGCCACTGGTGCAAGACGCCCTACGATGGCGAGGATGACGATCCGGAATCATGACAGCCGGGGTCATTGTCGCCGGACCGGGACGACGTGATCGCGGAGGGTCCACCTCGACAGGGTCTCGGCGCCGTTGCGGGTCATCAGGGCCCGGAGCGTCGGCTCGTCGATGTCGCCCTTGATGTACGCCACCGACCCGTCGGCGAACAGGGCCAGACTCCCGTCCTTGAAGTGGGCGCCGAGCCTGGGCAGGGGGCCTTTGGCGTCATAAGTCAGGTCGGTGGGCTTGGTCCAGGGGACCGCCTCGGCCGCCTCGACGACCATCAGGGTCGAGTCGGCCCCGTCGGGGATCGACCCGAAATCGGGCCCGGCCTCGTCCTCGAACAGCGTCCCGGGGCCGACCAGGACCTGGAAATACGTCGAACCCGGCGGGTTGTCGAGCGGCCCGAACGGAGCGTAGACGGCCGGCATCCTGTCCAGCAGGGGCTTGTTGGCCGGGCTGTCCCACGGCTCGTCGAGCTTGAATTGCTTGAAAAGCTCCCCCTCGCCGAGCATCGGCAGGAGGGCGACCCGCCAGCTCAGCATCGGCCTGCGGGCCTTGTCCCGGATCGCCGAGGGGGGGAACTTCTTGCCGTTGGCGTCGTGGAACCGGTGCATCTCCACGCCGATCCGGGCCAGGTGCTTCTTCACCTGCAAGAGCATCCGGAGGTCGGGATCGTCCGCGGCCCGGATCTCGCAGAAGCCCAGCAGCAGGGCGGCCGAGGCCACCGCGACCGCCCATCGGACCGATCGGATCTTCCCTCGTCCCCCTGACATCGAGTCGGCCATCCGAGATTCTCCTGGGTTGCGTCGCCCTCGAAGGCCCCATGGAATCGTCGGGGCCGCTATTATGCGCCGGTCGGCCCGGAGGGTGTACACTAATTGCACATTTTGCAGAAGATTAAATCCGGAGGGCCTGCGCCGAAGGATTCCGCCATCCCCAGCTTTACTGTTCATTCGTTCATAAATGCTCCGACGCTCGCCCGGGCGACGTTTGCCACCCGCCCCGGGGTGATGTGTCGGCCGGGATCCGTTGGCGGACCCATGGTCGCCCGACCGGGAGCCGGTCGGGCGGCCGGGCGTCGCCTTGCCTCCGGGAAAAACGAACCCAATCGCCTCTCGCCGCGCGAATGCCCGGCACCCGGCCAGGACGAACCCAATGAGGCCGCGTGCCGGGTGATGGCCCCCGGGAAAAACGAAGCCAAGCTCATTCCGGATCGATCCGTCGGTCGGGGCTTGCCCGTACGCAATCCGGGAATCGCCCGGGCCAACCCCGCCCGACGATGCCCCGTGCCGGGATCCAACCCCCGGTAAAAACGAAGCCAATCCGACCCATCCCTCCGTCACGCGATCAACCCTCACAGGAAGTCCGGACAGGCCGGGCCACCCTCGATGGGCGATCACCGGCGCGGCCTTTTCCCAGATAAGATCGCGTCGTTGCGACCCGCCGAACACACTTTCGCCCGGGATTTTCGCCCGCCCCCGGGCGGCAGCGGGCCGATACGAGATCGGACCTGTCGGGCGTGGCCTCTGGGATCGAGCTAACCGGAAGCCCAGCTTGTTGGTCAGGTTGTCGAGAGTCTCCCTGTTGCGGTCCGCCGCCCGACGATGCGGGAATCTTTGCTCCCGCCTCCGCCACGGAGCACGCGGTTCATGACCTCTGGTCGTCCGCCGGCGACGAGTCCATCAAGCACCGGCGGTGATCCGGATCCCGTGGCACCCAGGCGAGGTTGCGGGCGGCGACCGCGGCCCCGTTGGCGACCTCGAAGGAGAATGACCTGTTGCAGAAGAGGACGCGGCGGATGGGGCAGTCCTCGGCGGTGGGCGAACTCGGCCCTCGGGCCAAGGCGCCTTCATCACGGGAACGGCCACCGGGTGAGGTCGGCCAGGATGCGGACCTTGAGCACCTGGGATTGGGCTACCACCGGCACCCAGACCCCGGCCACCTCGCGGGTCTCGCCGGTGGGGAACTCCGCGATGATCGAGTACTCACCCGGGCTGCTCATGTCGTAGGCCAGGTTGGCCACCGGATGCAAGCGGAACTCGGAGCCCACGGGCAGCACCCTACTGTCGGGGAGGGGGCCGTTGGTAATCGAATAGTGACCCGTGTCGGCGTCGAACGTCTGATAGCGGGTCACGCGCATCAGGTCACCCCTGGCGTTGTAGACCCGGAGCATGACATACCGGTACGCAGACAGGGGGGGGACGGAGCTACCGCCGATGGTCCGCGCCTTGGTGCCGGCGAGGTTCTTGACGAAGACCTCGAGCGGGATCGGCTCGAGCTGCTTGAAGTCGGCCTTGGGCTCGCGCAGCTTCACCTCGACCTTGAGGTCGTCCGAGAGCCGGCGCGGGTCGCATGCCGCCTCCAGGCGACTTGGCGGGGGGGTGGGCTGAAAGACGCCGCGGGTGACCCGGCTCGGTCCGCCATCCAGCCCAGAGGGCTTGTCCAGGATGCGGACCTTGAGCACCTGGGATTGGGCCACCACCGGCACCCGGACCCCGGCCACCTCGCGGGTCTGGCCGGTGGGGAACTCCGCCAGGATCGAGTACTCCCCCGGGCTGCTCAGGTCGTAGGCCAGGTTGGCCACCGGGTACGAGCGGAACCCGGTGCCTACGGGCATCTCCCAGGGATCGCTGAAGCCGAAGCCGCCGCCGATCGGATAGTCACCATACTTGGCATTGCCCGACTGGTAGCGGGTCATGGGCATCAGGTCGCCCTCGGCGTCGTAGACCCGGAGCAGAACGTTCCGGTACTCGGACAGGGGGTTGTAACCACCGCCGATTCTCCGCGCCGTGGTGCTGGCCAGGTTCTTGACGAAGACCTCGAGCGGGATCCGCTCGAGCTGCTGGAACTCGGCCTTGGGCTCGCGCAGCTTCAGTTCGACCTTGAGGTCGTCCGAGAGCCGGCGCGGGTCGCGGGCCGCCTCCAGGCGCCACGGCGGGGGAGGCGGGTTGTAGTCGCCGAGGGCGACATGGATCGGCTGGGTGGCCAGGGCCAGGACCAGGGCCATCCGCCAGTGCCGGGAGTACGAGGTCCGATTTTCGCGCATCTCTTGTTCCTCCGGTGAACCGATCGTGAATCGTCCTCGATCGCGGTTATCGAAACGGCGTGCCCGGTGGATATTGGGGGTTGTTCCGGGCGTCCTCTGTCCGGCGAAAACTGATTAAAAATAGCCCGGCGGCAAAGCCGGGATTCCCTGGTTGTTCCCCGATCTCGACGAACCCGAGCGGAATCGCGGGGTGTCTTCGAAGAATGGCGACATCGGCTTCGGACTCGGCTGCGCGGTGGTTGCGATCTCGACTCCGGATCGCGTCGTGCGCCGACATTGAATAAAGGCCCGAGGTTTTTCAAGTAGATTCTCCCCGAGCGCCTGGATTTTTCTCCGGCTCCGAATGACTGCGTCGACGGCGGCGATTCGGTACAATGCGGCCACCCTTTCCGACGAAAAACCTCGGCGGCGCCCGGGGCGCCCTTCGGATGCCGGGCCCGATCCTCCAGAGCAACCGGGAGTCTTGCCGTGAGCATCGGCCTGAAGCGGGTGTATGGGATCGACCTGGGGACGACCTATTCGGCCATCGCCTACGTCGACGAGCACGGCAAGCCGGTGGTCGTCCCCAACGGGGAGAGCGAGCGGATCACGCCTTCGGTCGTCCTGTTCGACGGCGACAGCGTGATCGTCGGCAATACCGCCAAGGAGGCGGCCCGGGTCGAGCCGCACCGGGTCGTCTCGCGGGTCAAGCAGAACATGGGCGACCACCAGTTCGTCTTCGAGCACGAGGGGAAGTCCTACGTCCCGGAGGACATCAGCTCGTTCATCCTCCGCAAGGTCGTCGGCGACGCCGAGGTCGCGCTCGGCGGCGACGAGGAGATCACCGACGTGGTGATCACCTGCCCGGCCTACTTCGGGACCGACGAGCGCGAGGCGACCGCCACGGCCGGCCGGCTCGCCGGACTGAACGTCCGGGCGATCCTCAACGAGCCGACCGCCGCGGCGATCGCCTACGGCCTGGAGCAGGGCGAGGACCAGACCGTCCTGGTCTACGACCTCGGCGGCGGGACCTTCGACGTCACCCTGATCGAGATCAAGGACCGGCTGATCCGGGTGATCTGCACCGGCGGCGACCACCGCCTGGGCGGCGCCCTCTGGGACGAGGCGATCGTCCTCCATCTCGCCGAGGAGTTCCGCGCCCAGACCGGCGAGGATTCCGACCCGATGGACGACCCCGAGGTCCTCAACGACCTGTTCCTCCAGGCCGAGCGCGGCAAGAAGACGCTCTCCCAGCGCGACAAGGCCCCGTTCCGGGTCACCCACGCCGGCAAGCAGGCCCGGGTCGAGCTGGAGCGGGCCCAGTTCGAGGAGATCACCCGCCACCTGCTCGACCGGACGATCGTCCTGGCCCGCGAGATGCTCGACGACGCCCGGGCCAAGGGGTCCGCCGCGTTCGACAAGATCATCCTGGTCGGCGGGGCGACCCGGATGCCCCAGGTCCGCGACCGGATCGTCGCCGAGTTCGCCGCCGAGCCCGAGTCGTACGACCCCGACGAGGCGGTCGCCAAGGGCGCCGCGCTGTTCGGCCTGAAGGAGTCGCTCCAGGACGAGGTCCGCGACCTCCTCGTCCCCGAGACCCCGGCCGCCGAGGCCGCCGGGGGCGGCCTCGACCTGGCGGCCGTCTCCCAGGAGCAGGTCGCCGAGGCCCTGGACAAGATCGAGCGCGAGCTGGGATACACCCTGACCGGCCCGGTCCGCGAGCTGGTCAACACCCGGATCGTCAACGTCCTGTCCAAGAGCCTGGGAGTGGTCGCCCGGGACGAGTCGGGCAAGGACGTGGTGGTCACCATCCTCCCGCGCAACGGCGAGGTCCCGATGGAGAGCGCCAGCGACTTCGGGACCGACGCCGCCGGCCAGTCGGGCGTCGACATCCGGGTGATGACCGGCGAGCGCGACAGCCCCGACCCGCTCGACTGCAAGGACGTCGGGGTCGCCACCCTGAACCTCCCCCCGAGCCTCCCCGCCCGGAGCCCGATCCGGGTCAGGTTCCTGATCAGCCGTGACGGCCGCCTGAGCGTCACCGCCACCGACCTGACCGGAGGCGGCTCGATCGACGTCGACTTCGAGACCGAGGCCGTCATCAATGCCGAGGACGTCGCCGAGCGGACCACCGCCCTCCGGCTCCTGAACGTCTCCTGAACGAGGGGCGATCGAGATGGCCACCGCGACACCGGACCGGACCGCGACCGAGATCGGCGAGCGCCGGTTCGTGATCTATAACATCGGCTGGGACGGCTATCTGGCCCTGCTCAGGATCCTGGGCGACCACGGGCCTCGCCTGACCTACGCCGACGGGAACGTTGAACTCATGTCGCCCTTGCTCCCTCATGAGGATTTCAGCAAGAGACTGGGCCGGATGGTCGAGACGATCGGCGAGGTACTCGAGATCCCGGTGAGGCCGACCCGCTCGACGACCCTGAATCGCGAAGACCTGGACCGGGGCCTGGAGGCCGACGAGAGCTATTACATCGCCAACGTGGGCCTGTTCGGCGGTCGAAGGGAGATCGACCTCGACGTCGTCCCGCCCCCCGACCTCGCCATCGAGATCGAGATCACCAGCAGCATCCTCAAGAAGCTGGAAATCTACGCCCGGCTCGGCGTCCCCGAGATCTGGCGATTCGACGGCGAAATCCTGACGGTCCTGCTGCTCGGCCCCGACGGCGCTTACGCCCCGTCCGAGCGAAGCGCCTCCTTCCCGTTCCTGCCGATGGGCGAGATTGCGGGATTTCTCCTCGATCCGGATTGGTCCGACGAGAGCCGATGGGCCCGGCGCTTCCGGGCCTGGGTCCACGATGGCCTGGCACCGCTTTATCGCGGGCCGGCCGATCCGGTTTGAAAGACCTTCTTGCTGGCAATTGAGCATAAGTTCCAAGAGGGACGGAGAACCGGTCATGTCGGACAAAGAAGCGATCTCGTCACCCGCCGAGACAACCGGTACTCCGGGACAGATCCCGCCGGCGATCAGGCTGGTGGCCGCATTCAAGGATTCGGTCCAGGCGTCCCGCGCATTGTCCGATCCGGCCGAAGAAGCCCTCGATGTCGAAAACTTGATCATCGCCGCCGACGCTTCGTTCGAGGCCCTGGGCCGATATGCCGATCTGGTTCATGCCCTGAGATGTGGCGATCTTGGCCCCGAGGCCAACCAGGATGATTCGTCCGTCGAGGGAGGGTACGACAACTGGTACGATGCGGCTTCGGTCCTCCTCGATCGGGTCAGATGGCTCTGGCGGATCGAGTATGAATGTCGCGGGGACAAAACGTTGGCAGGTCATCACCGCTCCGCGAGGGATGTGATGGACGAATTCCAACTCCGAAGGGAGGCCGATAAGGGGGCCCTTTCGACGGGTCGGCTCTCCGCCCTGGCCTTGAAGCTCGCATCGGCCCGATCGAGCCTGACCGCGGCGGGGGATCATCCTTGACCCTCCGCTTCGGCGATGTCGTCCGTGTGAAGGACCTTCTCGATCCTCAGGGACGGAATCCCAAGGTCCGGCCGGCCGTGGTCGTGACGCCGACCGCCGAGTTGCTTGCCGGCGGACCGATCTTCATCGTCGCCGTCACGACCGTTCTGCCAGATCCCTTGCCCGATGATCATGTGATGTTGCCGTGGTCGCGGCCTTGGCATCCCCGGACCGGGTTGAACATGCCGAACGCGGCGGTCTGCCGATGGCTGATGCAGGTCGAGGAATCGCAGATCATGGAGCGAATGGGCATCGTCCCGGCCCGGAAGCTGGTTAAGATCAACGATATCCTGAGACAGCTGGACGAGGGCGACGAATGACCGGACCGGACTGCATCCTGGGCCCAGCATGCCGAGGCCGGGAAAGGCGGGACTGATGCCCACCTTCGTCGGGATCGACCTGGGGACGACCAACTCGGTGGTCGCCTGCCGGAACGCCTACGGGCGGCCGGAGGTGATCGCCAACCGCGAGGGGCACAACATCACGCCGTCGGTGGTCTACTTCGGGACCGACCCGCCGACCGTCGGCGAGGAGGCGAAGGAGTGGGCCCGGCTGGGCAACGACGAGATCGCCAGCTTCTTCAAGCCCCACATGGGGAGCCCGCTCTACCGGCTCCGGTTCCACGGCCGGGATTACGACGCCACCGGCCTGTCGGCGCTGGTCCTGGGGCGGCTCAAGGAGGACGCCGAGTCCCGGCTGGGCGGGCCGGTCGGGCACGCCGTCATCACCGTCCCGGCGTACTTCGCCGACCCCCAGCGCAAGGCGACGATCGAGGCGGGACGCCGGGCCGGGCTGGAGGTCGCCCGGATCATCAACGAGCCGACCGCCGCGGCGCTGGCCTACGGGCTCGGCCGGTCGGCCGCCGAGGAGACCGTCCTGATCTACGACCTCGGCGGCGGGACCTTCGACGTGACCGTGGCCCGGATCGCGCCCGACGAGGTCGCCGTCCTCTCCACGGCCGGCGACCACGACCTCGGCGGCAAGAACTGGGACGACCGGATCGCCACCTACCTGGCCGAGAAGTTCGCCGCCGACACCGGCCTCGACCCGCTCGACGACCCCGTCGCGCTCAACGAGGTCCTGGCGCTGGCCGAGCGGGCGAAGTGGGCGCTGTCGGACCGGACCTCGGCCCGGATCGCGCTCCAGATCGGCCGGGAGCGGAAGTCCTACGAGCTGACCCGGCCCGAGTTCGAGGCGATGACGTCCGCCCTGATGGACCGGACCCGCAGGCTGACCGAGGAGGCCCTCGAAGCGTCGGGCCTGACCTGGGGGAGCCTGTCGGGCGTCCTCCTGGTGGGCGGGTCGACCCGGATGCCGATGGTCCGGTCGTACGTCCGGGAGATGGCCGGTCAGGACCCGAGGGCCGGCGTCAACGTCGACGAGGTCGTCGCCCTGGGCGCGGCGATCCAGGCGGCGATGGACGCGGGCGAGGCGGCGGGCGATGCCCTCCCCCGGCACACCCTGGCGGGGGCCCGACGGGTCGTCGACGTGATGTCGCACAGCCTGGGGGCGGTCGCCGTCAGCCCCGACGGGTCGTCGTATGTCAACGACGTCATCATCCGCCGGAACCTGCCGATCCCGGCCGAGAATACCACCTCGTACCACCACGCCACCCACGGCGGGGCCAATGCGACCCTGGAAATCTACCTGACCCAGGGCGAGAGCGCCGCGCCGCTGGACTGCGACGTCCTGGGCAAATACGTCTTCTCGGGGATCCAGGCGACCGACGCCGAGGTCCGGGTCGACGTCCGGATGTCGTATGACGTCAACGGCGTGGTCCAGGTCCGGGCGACCCAGCGCGACACCGGCCACGCGCTCCGGATGGCCGTCGAGCCGGTCCCCGATGACCTCTCCTGGCTCGGCCGCCCGCCCGCCACCGGGGGGGCCCGAGGCCCGGTCGACCCGGCCCGGATCTATCTCCTGATCGACGTCTCGGCGAGCATGGCCGGGAACCCCCTGTTCGAGGCCCAGGCCGCGGCCCGGGCGTTCCTCGACCGGTGTGACTTCACCTCGACGGAGGTCGGCCTGATCTCGTTCTCCGACGAGGTGACCTTGCAGGCCGAGGCCACCGACAACGTCCGGCGGGTCCAGGCCGCCGTCGCCCGGCTGGAGGCCGACGGCACGACCAACCTGGGCGGGGCCCTGGAGATGGCCCGGGGCCACCTGAACCGGCTCGACCGGGTCCGGTACATCGTCCTGCTCACCGACGGCTACCCCGACGCCGCCGAGAGTGCGGTCGAGCAGGCCGCCCTGGCCCGGGGCGAGGGGGTCGAGATCGTCGCCATCGGCATGGGGGACGCGGACCAGCAATACCTCCGCCGCCTGGCCAGCACCGAGGAGGGCTCGATCTTCGCCCGACGGGGCGAGCTGGTCGGGACGTTCGGCCACATCGCCCGGATGATCGCCGAGGGGGGCCGCGCCTTGCGGCACCTCCCATGAGCGCACCATCGCCCGGGACGGCCGCCCCCCGGGGCCGGTCGGCGGACCTCCGCCAGGCGTACGACCTGGCGCTCGCCGGCGCGATCGGGGCCGTCGTCGGGCTCTACCTCTAGGCGACCGGTGAGTGTAAACTTACCCCGCCAGGATCTTTTCCGCCCTGCCCGATGATGGGAGAATCGCGGCCAAACGATCACTTTCTTGCCGTCAGGGTGGGCAACCCTCATGGAACATTCCGTC
>JAABUK010002058.1_pt1 | contig 36894 bp, 32 predicted proteins | sample 5559141 | NCBI WGS metagenome assembly JAABUK01 (sample SAMN10711869, study PRJNA513367) | rock metagenome | isolation source: Antarctica rocks | place: Antarctica: Victoria Land, Pudding Butte nord | collected 2016-01-03
TGGCGTGATCAGAGGTTTGCGAAATGCTGGAGATTTGCCAAGTCTGGTGAGGTCTGTTAGGTTGAACGAACTTTGAGTCAAGAGAACTGTGAAAGTAAGGTGACACAAATCGTCCGACCTGCGCTTTAGAAAAATAAGGACGTGGGTGTTGGAAACTCTCCTCAAGTATCGACAAGAAGGAAATTGTTAAGATCTTGCGTCGCACAATGAAAAAGAACAATAGCATAGTGAAAGTTTCACCTTAGTTTCGAAACTAGTGAACAATGAAAATCAAATGGATGCCTAAAATAGTTGGTCGTCTTCAGATGTTCGGAGATCAGCCTGATTGGACGAAAAGCAATGCCTCATATGCACAGAAAACCCCAATGAAGGAACAAGCCACGCGATTGGCGGAGACGATTTTGAACACAAAGAGACAATTAGAGATCAATTGGCAAATCTGTATGCTATAAGCGCCAACACGAGTGAAGCCCGTACTAGGAAGAAAAGACATTGTACCATCTCAAAGTAAATTTTTATAGTAGGAATATGCAGGAGGAACGATAAAAGAGTAGCATCTATCCAGTCCATTATTCTAAAATCATCGCTAAAACTGCGCCATCACCGTTCTACCAACTCAAACTCCAACAGAGTGAAGTCGACCAATCTATGACTTCTGTAAACACCCTTTCGCCACATGAACACCCGGGAGAACGATCGCCATCTCGTGAAAGCAGAAAAAGCAAAAGCTCGCTAAGGTATAATGCAGCATCTTCAAGGCTCGCTTTGCAGCAGGATCAAATAATTCTAGCAGACCTCGCTTGAAGAAATGACGCACCATAAGAGCAAAATCACGCGCAAAATTGATGAGACTCTTAGCAGTTTACTCGCCGTATGCAGCGGCGACGCCTTTGGCATCACCTCGACGTCTCTTCTCACGGCCCATGGCATCCACAGGCGGGTATCGCGCCCGAAGCTCGAGCTCGTCTAGAGGTACGTTGGAACGGATATATCTGGAGCAGACGTGAGTTGATGAAAAAGAGCAGTCAGGGTCAAGTTTGACTCATCACTTACCCTTGGCTGGCATCTTCCTTTGGTTGGTAGTCCCAGCTTTCGAACCTTCCTTGTTTGAGCGCATCCCAGCACAAGCGCCGTTCGCGCTGGCTCTTGAGTACTTCTTTGTGAATACTCTTGAAATCCCAGCGAGCATTAGCCTCTTCTACAAACGCAAGAAGAACTTCATGTACGGCTGGCTCGGTGCTAGTTGCAACATTGTGTAGCTCCTGTGGATCTTGCTCGAGATTGAACAGTTGAGGCGGGTCCACTGGGCAAATGACAAACTTCCAAGGACCCCGGCGTATCATCATGAGCGGGGCGGTGGTGCCTTCGCCTGCGTACTCGCCATAAACGGTGTCGCACCCTTCGTAGCCATGGAGGTAAGGGAGCAGGGAGTGGCCATCCATAGGAAGACGGGTATCTATGGAACCATTGGCTAGCTCGACCAGTGTCGGCAGGATGTCTAGAGAGGAAACATTGCGTGTGATGGTCCTAGGTATAAAGCGTTTGGGGTAGGAAATGAGGAGAGGAACGCGAGCCGATGCCTCGTACCAAGACATTTTGTACCTGTGGGCGTGAGCTTGGGAGTCTTCGGAGGAAGAGAAACTAGTCCTGGGAGGGAAGATATAGTGGGATAGCGATTGCTCATCAGCTTACCATAGTCCTCTTTCTCCCAACATGTCTCCATGATCCGACGAGAAGATGACGATCGTGTCCTCCTCCATGTCACACTCTTCCAGAACCTTGAGCAATTTCCCGACATTGTCATCCACGTAGCTCATAGCTCCAAAGTAAGCTCGACGAGCGCGAGCGATAGCCTCGTCTGGGATCTCTGCGTCTTTCAGACCGCACACGTTCAACAACCGCTGACTATGAGGATCCTGCTCTTCCCGAGGTATGTTCACACTTGGAGGGGGAATGTCTTCACCTTCATAGCGGTCCCAGTACTCCCGGTGAATGGTATAGGGGTCGTGTGGGTGGGTCAGGGAGACTGTGAGGCAGAAGGGGCGGGAAGAGACTGGTCGGCGAGCTTGAGTATAGAGGTATCGAGTGGATTTATACATGACTTCTTCGTCGAAATCGAGCTGGTTCGATCGAATGCAGGAGCCAGCTTGGAGGATGGAGGATTCATTATGGTACCATTCGAGGCGCCGATCTGGTTCGTCCCAATTGACGGCCCTTTACACCGTTAGCTGAGCGCTTGAGGTGAAGATGTGTGATCCTGGTTTGTACTGGTATCGATGCTCACAATCTGAGCATGACCCTTACCATCAACCATCGCTACTGCTGCTGCCGCTGTCTGACACCCTCCTTTATTGAACGTACCAGCCAAAGTCTCCAGGATATATATCGCTGGTCAAGCGTTCCTCATAGCCGTGTAGCTGTTCGCCAATGAAATGCATCTTGCCTGCCAATACGGTCTCATATCCTTCTCTTCGCAGGTAATGTGCGTACGTCGGCGTCTCACAGGCAAGAGGGGAGGCATTGTCCCATGCCCCGATCTGAGAGGGAAGCTGGCTTGTGACAAGGGAGGAGCGTGATGGGGCGCAGAGGGGGGAAGCGCAGTAGGCGGAGGAGAAGACGGCAGACTTGGCTGCTAAGGCGTCAATGTTAGGTGTCTTGATGGGGGAGGATTCATTGTGAAGGCGGAGAAGCGGAGCGGAGACCTGGTCAGCGAGGATGAAGAGGATGTTGGGCTTGCGGGCGTCAGAGCAGGAAGAAGGCGGCGAGGATGTGGAAGATGCTGTAGAGATTGGAGGGCTGTGGAGAAAGTCCATCTCACAAGACCTTGCACAGAGTGATGATAGTGGAATTACTATGGGACTTGCTATTGCCAGAAGTCTGCGAGAGAAGGAAAGAAAGAAATGGCAGGCAGGTCAAGCTTTTACCAACTGCATGAAAACGTGGGAAAGTGAGCGCAGACGTTGAGCAATAAATAGGTGAGATCACGCAAGAAAGGAAGGGAAGTCGTGTTGAGGAGAAGGCGGCTTATGTAAGCGGGCATTCCACACCATCCGGGCCTTGGCCCAATTGCCACTTGTAAAGGTCGACTCAATTCGCTCAGATATGCCCCTTCAGGTCAAAAGTCCCCGCAAAGAGAGCCAGTCCTTCATCTAGCGCTCCCTGCACTGCTATGACTCACGTCAGGCTCTTCACCTTGACCCTCTGGATGCGTTGTTCAACGTTCGGATGCGCTGTCGCGATGGTCATGGTCACGCGATAGCCTCCATGGCAGCACCGAATGCACTTCACTTCACTCCCCTTTGCATATGCGCCCAGAAAAAAGGCCACTGCTCTTGGGTCTCTGCCAGTCCGTATGAACTATCCATCTCAACCACGACCCTTGTCAACCCCTTGTGTCCCGAAGACTTTTCGTCTGCACCATGCATGAGGTCGCTATTCCAGCAGCGCGTCTGCATCCCCCTGCATCTGGGGAAAAGCGACGCAATCCGGACTGCAGCTGCGAATATCACCTCATCTCCTGACCAATTGCATAATGCAACGTCGAAAACGACAATCCCCGCTTCTTCGGCTATCCAAGGCTGTTGTCGTGCTGACTGCAACGCAAACGCCTGCGTTATTCACTGAACCCATCGCCTGCGTCTTCAGACCACGTCTACATGGCAGAAATGAGTTTCCGATCACATGAATACGACCTGTCAACAATGCTCAATCCATATTCACGGGCCTCCCGAGCAGAAAGCAGGACGCGAAGAGCCCCACGCAATCCCGTCGAATTGTGACGTTGAGAAAATGCAGCATTGGCGGCAACGAATATCTAGTGGTCTCTTCATAGTCTTCTTCCTCGCGTCTCTGGCAACATCGAGTTCATGGCGGGAGCATAACTAGAGAACCCCAAAACCCTCGATCATTCCTCGCTGATAGCAACAGGGTGGAAAGCATCCTCCTTCGTCACTGGAAAACGATCACTTTTGACGTGGAGTCAAATCGTATGGCTCCAAGAATGGCAAATCGTGCCAGCTAGCGACACTCCTGGTAACGATTACAACGGGTATTGAAGAGGTGTAGAAGTCACTGCTTGGCGTTTTCGCGCTCGTGCTCTTTGCGGTTCTGTACCAAGGCATGATTGGTCGGAAAATGTGCTGTTTACGTTTTCCAGTCATTATCAAACACGTTTCCTACCTTGGCATTGTTCTTATCTCAATCGTTGTCTTTGGAACTTTTAGATTCGGCGATGCTGTTCTTGTGCCCACTCTCGTATCTCATTAAATCCCGGTCCCCTAATCTCCGTCGAACCAGGAAGCAAGTGCATTACAGATCTTGGGGCGCCTGACCAGTATCATACATCAGTGGGTCCTTATCATTATGAGCAGCCCAATTGATTTCAGCTTCACGGCGTTGCCAATTCACGGAAACACACAGAGGGCAAAATTGCGTATCACAATCTTCCACATGGATCTTTCGATAAGGTTGGGGGCTTCCCTTTCGCATATCGCTCTCGAAAATTGGATCAGCACATCATACAGGTTCATGAATATGTTTCATCGCAATCAACGGATGTCGACCAACGTTTTGTGACGACATTATCGTCAGTTTCGCTGATCTGCTCGAAGCGTTGAGAAGACTCACCCTTATCAAGCAGGCAGCCGAACAGCGCCGACCTCGGCTTGCGTCGCGAGCATTGAAGCCGAGCGATAAATAGTCCGCAATCGGAGCTCTACAGCGGAGTTACCGTTCGATATGTGTTGCAAATTCATACAGGTGATCATTTCCTGAAAGTATCCTCCGCGAGTACGAAAGCCTACAGACTGCGGCTCCATTAAGCGATGATGCTAATGTGATCTCGGGTTGTCAATCGTATTTCCAAGCTCATCACCAGTCTTCAAACAAGTTGGAGCTATGATGCGGCACATTCTGTGAGGCCGAAGCCATCAGAACTGGCCTCGACTAGCATTGGCGTCTCTTGGGATCGCCGGAGAGACTCTGGACGAGTCCTCGACCAAGCTCCAGCCAAACTCTATATTTCAGTGAACAGACTCCTGCGTTTGACCAGACCCCATAGGTTCGACTCATTCAAAGATTAACGCAAAAGCCTTGGTCAGTGTTACCGGCTGCTGCGCTGAAACGGCCCAGCTGTGTCGCCTGGCGATCAATCATGCATTTGGCCCGCTCCTTGGATGATCTTCTCGTTTCAAAGATGTTTCGCCTGAAAGAACGAAGTCGAGTACCTCTTGAAGTCCAGTCCAACCATATGCCAATATGGGACACCAGCACTATCCAGCAAAGATAGTTCTGGCCTTCTTGCTTATCGTTGCAGCACTACCAGCTGAAGCGTAGGACAAACCAGCCCACCCACAGGCTTTCTACATCAGATATACGCTATGTAAAGAATCCTGACCTTCAGCTAACCTTTCCAGTCCGCACAATTCAGCACTAGCGAACCTCTTGGGCCACTCAAGCTTACCCAATGCGATACCTGCAGCAATCGCCTCTCAGCCAGCTTTGCAGACGGCCACTCTTTCATAGCTGACAAATCTAATTGCGGTGACGCTCAAGACTCACTTTACCCCAAGAGCAAAGACAGCCAAGCTGACAAAATGAATATTGACTGTGATGGCGCCCACGACTAAGCCGATGAATGCTCCAATGCTCATTTGGCCTAAGATGTTATTTTCCAGGGGTATAAATTTTGGTTCACAAACACTAGACGTACACATGATCCGTATTTGGTTCCTGGGAATGATGTTGGGACCCAAGCTTTAAGCTTGAAGATTGTAGGGTCCAGCACCTTGCTATGATGTCTATGGTCTGCAATGGTTCTCTTGTACGCTGTTGAACATCCTCTTGGAAATGCAGTAATTACCGAGATGCCAACGCAATAGATGTAGCATCACAGATTGTGGTTGACAACTGAAGGAACGAAATCTGAGTAGCTGCTTTGGTTGCGGTGGATGGAAATATCGGCCACACAGACCATGATGAATTATAGGTCCCCTTGAGAGATCGAAGCGCCGTGCCGGGATCAAATGGCGTTGATAGGAGCGCTGCTACCAGGAAGGATGATGAGGGATCCATCAAGGTCTTAGGCAAAACTCGTGTTGCTAGGTTCTGAATAGGTATCTGGTACTGTAAGTGGAGGCGAAAAGATGCAGGTATGGGGTGAATTGGGCGGTGCGTCGATATGTGAAGGAAGAGAGCTTTTTCGGGTTGGGACTCGTGATTATGTGCTGTTGCTCTTTGAGCGTAATGACGCAGGAGGAGTTCTGCTTTGTGAGCTGCGGATAAAGTACGAGAGCCCGGACCGATTTGCTCGGAAGCTTGGACACAGCCGTGACAGCGTATTGAATAGGGGTCCTTCAGAGGAGATAGCATATTTTCCACAGCAGGAACCGTATTATCAGCCTAGGTGCAGTCACCCAGACATGAATTTCTGTCATGGATTTTTACAGCCTCTGTTGGTGGCATCGGACCATACTAATGGTCTTAAGGATAGAATCACCTGTTGACAAATGCCAGTGCGTACCGTCTCTCCACTCTAACACGTGTTTAAATATACACCCTTGAAATTCTGATTCTATTGATTGGAAGTCCAGCCCACAGACTCCATCGTAAGAATGACGATCCATCCAACATCAAACGCATCACGTCCCATCGCTTCACAGGGGCCCGTATCTCAGATTGTATTTCGCATTCCCCATCTCATACCAAATGCCGAGGCGTTCGATCAAAGAGGCGTCCATCCTTCCCTCCATAACCTCGTCTCTAACCTTCCCACCAAATAATCAGCTAGCTTTAGGTCTTTTGCGGCGTCGCCCACGATGCGGAAACGGGGGAGTTGCACCCTTAATCGATACGCGCTACTTTTTTTCGATGCTAGACTTGTCTAGCCAGTGGGAATTATATGGGTGATGGAAAGCTTTCTCGTGGTATGTGATTTTTATGGAGAATGCTAATTATGAGGTTTTGTTATGTCGCATTGGGACAGCGATGGTAGATGTCGTTCCGCTTCTTGCCAGGATGGACGTCTGCAGACTATCCGACCCAGGCGCTCGCAGGAGCTTCTCCTATTTCGATAAATTCCCATACCGCGACTTATTACTTATTATAGCGCTGGTGCCAGACTACCTTGCTTCTGCGCAACTTTTCATATAAAAATATTATAATTAGAGATTGTACACTACGGACTTTGGTATATTAGACACAAACATCTATCTCATCCTTACTCTCCGTCCCCGTCCGCCCCGCGGCGAACCACCACCACCCATTGGTGTGGGTGTGGCGCTGCAACTCTGCGTCACGGTTTTTGTAACGACGAGGCAGTGCTCAATGTAGTGCTTCCATTGCTCGGTACGCCATGAGTCCGAATCGTCTGTGGGTGTTTGGCACGGTGTGTGTGTTAATGGTGGTATGGTTGGTGTGGAGGTGGTTTTGCTTGTGGCGGTGAGGAGGGTGGAGGATTTTGTGGTGGTGGTGTGGAGGCTGATTGCTGATGGTGTGGACGAGTGGGATGGGGTTATAGGTGGGGGGGTTGAGTGGGAGGAGGGAGGTAGAGATGGTGTGCTAGTGTGGGCTGTAGTTGTTGGGGAGCGTGTTGATGATGGCGTTGATGAGTGTGTTGAGCTTGTGTGTGAGCGGGAAGAAGGAGTTGGAGATGCGGTCTGAGGCTGGGCTGGGCTTGGAAATGAAGGCGTGCTTGAACGCGTCATGGTTGTTGGAGACTTCGTGCTTGATTGTGTCGATTTCGAATTCGTAGGGATAAAAGTACTCGAATGCGTTATTGAGTGGGATGGAGATGCTGAGGTTGGGTATGTTGACATTGATCTTGTTGGGATGAAAGCACTCGAGCGGGAAGTCGAGCTGGTTCGGGAAATTGTTTCTGAACGCATTATGCGTGAGGACCCTCCGCTGGAGACTTGGCTGCTTGGACGTGCAGTCCGAGTTGGAATGGCCGAGTGAGATAAGCTGAGGGGGGTGGAGTTGGCCGACCCGGACACTGAGATAGCTTGAGTGGATGACCGAGTGGAGCTTGGGGACGATCCTATGCTGCTGCTGTTGTTGACACTAGATAAAAATGCAGTGGAAGAGTGAAAGCTTGACGGGATTGGAGTAGTCGTCCCACTGGGTGAGTTGCTCGAGGATCCTGGTGTGATTGATGCCAATAATACTATAACGCTGTTAGACGAGGCTGGAGAAGACGTTTCACTGAGCAAGTTGCTTGAGGATCCTGGTGTAACGGATGCCAATGATATCATGACACTGGTAGAGGAGATTGGAGTTGTCATTCCGGTGGGCGAGTCGCTTGAGTATCCTGATATAACAGATGCCATTGGTATCATGGCGCTGTTAGACGAGATCGAGCTCAACGTGGTAGGTAGTTGACTTGGGAGTGTCAGGGATTGTGTCGAAGAAGGGTTTTGTATGGCGGATGCGGATGGTGATGTGACCACACTGGACGGTGTAAGTGTCGACATGGTAGGTACTTCACTTGGCGCCGTCACGGACGGAATGAGACTGGTGATGATATCTGAATTTGATTTTGGTAGGTTTAGTGTAACAGTGGGCGTGATAGAGATCACGGGCGGTGTCACAGGAGGCACGGGATTGGGTGGTGGCGTAAGGACAGGACCGCAAGTAGCATCGACTGCAGCATTAACAAACTTCACGCCCTGATTCAAGGAGTAGAGACCGCCTATGAAGCTATCCTCTTGGTCGGTCGTGATAAGTCCTTTGGCAATGACGATGCCGTTGAAAGAGCTGAGGGCTCCGAAGTCGACATCGCCGGACGCAACCAAAAAAACATTGCAGGTCTGGGCACCATTGGCAAGGACAACGTCTGAATTGAAAGCGGCGGTGAAACTGCCCGAAGTCTGTAATACGAACAGAGCATTGGCGTCGCCTTGTGCGTCCAGAGTAAGTAAACCATTCAAGGTAGCTGACGGGTCGAGCGCGTAGACACCTGGTGGCAAAGCCAGATAGCCGAGGTCTTGTCCAGTCAGATCTATGGTGGGAGTCAATCCCATGGCCATGTTGAATGCGTTGACGACATCGTCGTGAGCCGTCCGAGCTTCTGCATTTGCTACGTCGATAGGCCCTGTTACGATCCCCGGTGGAAAGCCAGAAATCACTGCCCCTGGATAGACTCCGACAGCTCCATTTATCACTGATGTCCCTGTGTTGATGATTTGAGTTCCTGCAACGACACCGAAGGAGCCGGCAGAGCCTAGGTTGATCCGTGCGGAGGAGATGCTTGCCATAGACAGAGCACACGAGATGACAGCGAGAAGGCTCTTCTGATAGGAAAGCATCATAGTGGTGGACAGATGATAGACAAGTAAAAATCTCGTAGCTGCGTAGGAAGTGAGAAAAGTGCATCATGGTCAGATGGGGAATCGTGCGGTATTATATTCTGATGATTTCCTTGTGTTTACGTTAGTTCTACGCCTCAGGATTTGCGGGATGGAGGCTCAGCTTCTTTGGGACGCTTGGCATATACTAAAGATTGCATCAGGCGCTAGAAGCGGAAGGTTATGACTATGAAAGCGGGCATAGAAAGTACACCGGAGATCTCCTTATGGAGCAGAATTGCAAAGCATAGAACTGGCGACTTTTAGAAGTCTGTGTTGCCTCATTTTTCCAACAAGCTGCCCTGCACTCCAACAAGTCTTCATACCTCATGGGCTGTTCGCAGATAATTTGCATGGTGGAGGCTTTAGACCTCCATGTCCTGTAAGTCGACAGTGTAGCGACTCAGGTGGAATTGCTCTCACTCTGGCTGGCTGAAAGACTCTTTCGGACAATAGCTGCCGCCGCTAGTCTCTAGTAGTAGTACGAGATTGGGTGAATCTGAGCTGGTCAGTCAGCCCAATGATCTCCAAGAACTGCAGGGGTAAATTCGTGGACACTAGAAGAGCAGGTCTAGTTGGTCCTTTCGAGCGAGAAACCCCCACTGATATGATGGCTCTCGGCGCCTAGGTAAGGGCGGGTTCTTGTTCAGAAAAGTTGAGAATTTTCCGGCTTGGGACGAGCGTTTACAGACCCTTACCATTCGTGCTCATCTTTGTCTGACCTTTATGATCGCCTGTAAGGATAGGCCGCTACCTCGATCGGGACGCTGGTCTAGAACGTCCCAGATATGGCCTAGCGAAGAAAATTAAACCCAGGAGAATCAAGCAAACATGGCAATGTCTCAAGCCCCTGTAGGTATGCTTGGCATCAATTAGCGCGTCGTCCGACTGAGCGCTAGGCTTGAACGAGATGTGTCACCTATTAAGATCTGCCCTGATCCCGGTCACAGATCGGGCAATCGAACGGCCCACGATAGCTTCTTTGCATTGACGCCTACTGTGGTATTTGCTTTGCAAGATTTCGGTCACCTGCGGGGCATACCTTTGTGGGGTTGACGGTATTCTGGACTAGCACCTCCCAAGGACGGCGTTGGTGGCCTACAAAAATTCGAGGCATTGGCGCCGACGCAGCCAAAGACGTGCCGACAGCTACTATAACAGAGCCCCACGGAGGTCATGAAGAGCTTGGGCTATAAATCACTTGGTGGGGAGCTGGAACACTGGCTAGAGCACACCGTGACCACGACATGCGGTGAATTGCAAACAGAATATGAGATACGAGAGAGCCACGAGGATGACATCTTTCGTGGTACCCAGGCCGCGGTCCAATGCAGCCTACCATATGCAGCTTGGAAGGGGGGAAACGGGCGATACACAGTGCTGGATCGCAAGCATGATACTCTTCTGAGGAGCCCTGTGGTTTACAAGAGCTGGCGCTGTCATAATGCGCCTGCCGCTCCGTAGCACAGTCCAGGAGCGAAGCTGAAGCACCCTTTTGGACATGGTACGACGTGCAGCCCCAAGTTGAAGTAGTGGAAGGAACAGAAGCTGGGAAGCTCTACACATAGGCCTCAGATGAAGCCTGCGGTCATGATGCCGGAGGTCGTAACTCGATCCGAACGCGATCTTCTACCTACAATGGTGAGTAGACCACTTCCCAGCACCTGCAATGATAAAGTATCGACGAAGACTGTTGCTAGTATGTATCATCTTTGGTACTCCGGCCTATTGTCTTTCTACATGCCTGATCTTCATCATCAGCGTATCCATTGGGTCCACGCATTTGGTAGTGTTATATCTGCCCAGCTGTTTTCCCGCCTTTTCAACGTTATGAACTTTTCCTGTGGCAAACAATGGAGCTAAAGCCGTGCCAATGTTCTTTCCATGGTTTGATCAAGCTCTGACGATGACGTGATCTACGACGAAACCCAGCAAGTACATTCTCAGTCGGAATATCGCTTTGACCCCATGATCTCATGAAGCTGTTATGCGCTACCCGCGCTGTCCTTTTCACAAAAATCGTACTGCCTGACCAGTCGTAGGCATGAAAATAGGCGCTACCGGCCTCAAGCGCTGCGCAAATTGGTGATATGGAGGAAACGATATCATCATTGAAGTTCATTGGCTCGAGATCAAAGATCGTGCTTCTAGCGTCTGACACACAATATTCAAGATACAGGGCAATCGGTGCAATTTGTACATATCTGACTCAAGATGCGTCTTGACCGTAAGCCAGATCGTGTGATGCGTTTCTTGCAAAGTTTGCGGCTGACTTTTGTGACTTTCAACGCCTTACATGTTGCTACTCACTCGTTGCCACACGAGCATACAGAACGGCTCATTCTTGCGCCCAGACTTGAGAGAGCTATTCCAGACATTGCAGCGTCGGCCTCACCAACTGAGGGCTCTCTTCGAAGTCGCTTCGATATAGGGATATCATCACCATACTACCCACCAGTCGCTGTAATCCCAACGTGGCAGATCATTCTGGGTGTATATGCGCCAGTCTTCACCTACATTATCTCATGCTCGCTCGCTGCTGCCGCATTCCTCGACTTTTATCTCAACATCCTGGATCTCCTCGTTACAGTATGGTCGGAATCGCAGCCTATGAACCAACTTGTTCTCCGATATGGGAACCTTCGTCTGGAATTGGGCTGCAGCACGGGACCTGTGCCCTGGGAGTTCATCAAGGACTTTGCGAGGAGCGAAGCCGATGCTGTGCGCAGAGGGTTCACAACTGGATGGGACAAGCAATACTGGCATCACAAGGCTGACCAGACCAGGACTTGCTATGTGGCTCTGGCTCTTGGTCTTGGCGAGTCAATGATCACGCCAAGATCTGCAACATGAATCGCACAGTTCTTGGCGATACTAGCAGAGATCTGGTCCCTGGTAGGGCTGAGAGGCTAGATCTTCTTGACGTCATTATTTTCGCATTCCCATCCCTGACTTTGCATTCTGGATGTTGAAATATCTTCGTCTGATTATGTGTGGACACTGACTACAATTATATATATAGCCCAATCACAGGCTCAGTAATTGGGCGACTCTGCTCTCAGGACATTTGCGGCTTCGCTCTCAATCGCACTCGAGTGAGCAATCATGGCAAAGCACAACGCTTCAGAAGAGCACCCAGAATTGAAGCACCCCTCAACCAAACGAGCCAAGCAAATTGACGCGGACACACCGTTCAACTCCCTCACTCATGCATTAGAGTCTCAAGATGAGGTTGGAGAGGTCAAGAATGTTGTCCACTGGTTCAGAAGCAAAGATCTGCGCATCCAAGACAACAGAGGTCTCCACAATGCCTCTCTGCTCGCGAAAGAGAAGTCTTCTGCGTCTACGTCTTTTGTCCAGAGGAGTTCGAATGGCACGGGACGAGTCCAGCCAGAAGCGACCTGATTGTGCAGACTCTAGAGATAATGCAAAGAGAACTCAAAGAACTCAATATTCCCTTACGCTTCGTTATTGCCGAGGGAAGGAAGGAGATAGTGCCCAAAATCGTCGACTTCATCAAGTCGATTGACGCAAGTCATGTGTTTGCGAACTTCGAATACGAGGTTGATGAGATCAGGCGAGACATCAAGGTGCTTGAGCAGGTCGGAACCGATGCTCAACTTTCACTTTACCACGACCAGACTATCGTCGAGCCTGGATCTGTGAGGACAGGCAGTGGTGGGCCGATGAAGGTCTTCTCCCCGTATCACCGACAATGGCTCGGCATCGTCAAAGATTCCCCGGATTTACTTGATACCGTGCCAGCCCCAGAAAAACAGGCCAAATCTCCAGAAGTGAAGGGCGGGTCCACCACAGCACCCACGGTACCAGATAACAAGCAGTTCGACTCAGCAGACACCAAAGAACGCGTCCGCGAAATATGGCCCGCCGGCCACGCTGCTGGTATCAAACGCCTGAAAGTCTTCATCACCGACAAGATCGAAGACTACGCCGCCACTCGCAGTGATCCATCAAAAGACTCATCTTCCCGCATGTCCGCCTACTTCTCATCGGGTACCGTCAGCGTCCGCGAAGCTCTTTCCGAACTTCGAAAATACAACAAAAACAGCGCCGACTTCGCCTCCTCCGGCTGTTCCCCTGGCGTCAGTGCCTGGGTGCGCGAGTTAGTCTTCCGCGAGCTCTACCGCCAAATGATGATCGTCATCCCCCACAACAGCATGAATCTGCCGCAGAATCTCAAGTTCCAATCTGTGCAATGGGAAGAGGACGAGGAGGGCTTTAAAAAGTGGTATGAAGGCAATACAGGGGTCCCGTTCATCGATGCCGGTATGCGCCAGCTCAACACCGAAGCTTACATGCACAATCGACTGCGCATGAATGTTTCTTCCTATCTCTACTGTAATCTGCTCATCGATTACCGCCGCGGCGAGCGATATTTCGCAGAAACGCTCGTTGATTGGGATCTTTGCAATAACACGCAGGGGTGGGAGCCGAGTTATACGGTCTTCAACCCTGTGAGTCAGGCGGAAAAGAATGATCCTAGTGGTGAATATATTCGCAAATGGGTCCCGGAGTTGAGGGATGTGAAGGGGAAAGCGGTTTATGAGCCGCACAAAAGGTTGAGTAAGGAAGAGTTTGAGAAGTTGGGATATCCGAAGCCACATGTTGATTGGCATGAGACAAAGAAGAGGTGTATAGAGAGATTCAAGAGTGATATGGCTGATGCGTAGAGTCGTATACTTTTATGACTCACGTATATGACCAACCTTACCGTTTGTCTTGCTACTTTTCCCGCTTCAACTACAACCCGCGTAGCTTTTTATCGTTTTCAATGTTACGTCGGGTAATGAACACTTCGTGATTAATGCTGGGCCCATGCGTCCAAGCAGTATCTCGTGACTCTAGCCCACGATGAATCATGGCAATGCGCTAGAGCGACGAAAGAAATTGTGACGAAATTGAGACAGCATCAAAATATGACTGTCTTCAACACTCCGGACCTCGTCATCGGTGCAATACTTCGCGCGCAGGACCACGACCAAGCTTTTTGACATATTTTGCCGATAGCGAGCCGACCTGCGATGGTGCTGGGTATATCGAACAGCAGATTTTCATAGCTGCGCCCTAGCATATCAGGGGTATTGTCACAGTCGCTCAAAATAACCTTTCCAATTCTATCTATCAAATCTAGCAACTGCTAACCTATTAAGGTTCGAGGGCTGGGCAACTTAACCACTATGTGCTTAGATGATTTGCAGTCTAGTCTTTACAGGCTTAGCCAGTGCTAGGTCAAAACTTCTCGGCTCGAAAGGGTTAAGTAGCTCGGCCATGCTAGTACTTCAGATTGGCGTGCGGCCAGCATTCCAGACTTGACTCCAGGCCAGTATGCCGCGGATAAGGCGAAAGTGAACGCCAAAAACTTACTTGAGGAAGCTGATAGTCAGTTCTTTCCGCGTTAAAAGGCTCCGCTACGCTATATAAATCTCGGGTTGGGTACGATAGCTAAGAAGTTATGGAATTTTGTCAGTCGATTGTTGTGTACTTTAGAAGCTGTTACGCTAGACTCGTGGACTTATATTGCACATAGGTATCACATATGGCGGCACACTAAACCACAGAGTCGACTCCTCGTCCCCTTGTAGTAATTTTCAGAACAACGAGTATCTAAGTTTACCCTATTTTATCCCATCAATCACTTCCACCATCATATCCTATACAAGTTCCTAGTCCACTCACCTCACCATCGACCCGATCATGCTTCGAAAAGTCATTAGCGCTCAGAGACATCAACAGCCAGTAGGTGCGAGATCTAGCAACTTGAGACATCTCCAGAGCAGTCGTGGTAGCAGCAGCAGCAGCGCAACCTGGGCCTCCAAGCGCAATCAGACTTTCAACTCCCCCCACTGAGCGCTCTAGCTCGCTCGTCATTTGTCTATCCTCAACCTCGTGCTCAGAACGAGCGATTCCAAAAAATTCATGCCCATCCTCATCCTCATCTTCCAGACTCTGAGCGCCATCAGATAATTCGTCATCCGCTTCCTCAGCACCACCATTTTCAAAACCCTCATCATCGTCCTCATCAACGTATAGAATCTCGAAGAACTCGGTAGAGCAGCTCGGACACCCATTGCGGAATTTTCGCGGGTGGAACCAGATGAATGTGCACTCCTCACAAAAGATGTGAGTGCAGGGTAAGCGTATTCCACTTATAGTTCCTTCGCTAGAGCTGTTTGGCGCTTGACAGAGATTGCAGGCCTGTTTGTTACCCTGGAGACTGGCAAGCTCGACTGGCGATAAGTCCATGAAATTGGTGTATTGAAGTGTTGGTAGGGTTATGAGTAATTTGTAGGCGTTGGTTGTGTATCTGATGCCGCGGAGAGCGAGCTCTTGGGAATGTGGGGGTGTCATGGTTGGTTGTGATGGTTTGGGACTTGGAAAGGGGCTGCAATGATTGGATCTTAGAAGTTACTACTGATCACGTCGGTCTGCCGTTATCAGGTTAGAGGATTTAGACGAGATGGGATGTCGAAAGTACTTACTGAGGCTTGAGCTATTGAGTAGAATTCTACAAATACGATAGCTTTCGCCGAACCGAAAGACAAAATAGAATAGCGTCGACCCACATCAACAAAGACAGGCTGAAGAATAGCATTGTCCCACCTCTATCCATACATAACAAAGCCATCCCTCAACAAGCCCATCTACAACACTACATCCATCATGCCCCTACAAACCCCATTCAAAAAGACCAACCTAACCCCTATAAAATCCACCTCCTCTCACCAATCCCAATCCCACACACTATCTCCACCCCAAAACCCATTCTTCCTCCCCCACCCACAACCCCCAAATCTCCCACACCCCAACACCCACCAATGCACCCCCAACACCCCACACACCAAATCCCAAAAAGCACATACCATTTCAGCGCCGAATTTGAACCCTCACCCCTATACAAATGCGTCTACTACACTATCATGGTATGCATCGCAGCATTTGTGCTAATGCTAATTGTGGATAGAGAGATTATGGGGGAGGATGGGAGATGTGAGGAAAAGATAGAGGAGGGGGGAAGGGGAGGTGATGAGTGGGGGAGATTCAGGGAAGGGATGAGTGGACATGATTAGGTGGAGTGGGTTGAAGAGAGGGGAGTTGGGATAGGTGTTTGATGTGCTGGCGTATGACGTCGTATGATTTACAGTTGACGATTCTAGTGCGACAGATGCTGCTCTCCCGAGGGTTTTGGAGAGACAAACAAAATTTATTTGAGAACATCTTGTGGATTCAGAACCACCGTACACACTCCGAGATCCCATATTTGGTAGCAGAGTCTGTTAACCCGGGAAAAAATTGGCGGTATCTCATGAGACTTGGCTTAAGTGTTACTCTTCTGATATATTTTAACTCCTTAGGTAGATTGATAGTCCCCTTAATACCCAGACCTGGCATCCTAGTGCATCAGTAATTTGAAGCTGAGGTAGCCCGATGGTCTGTCTTTCTAAAATTAATAACATATTTTGTAGCCAAATAGAACAGTAGACCGGAAGATTTCTTGCAGTCATATGCATAAAATAAATAGATATTATTCGCTATCATTTGATCTCTCGACCAAGCACAGAATAATGCCTTCAACCCATCCTACAGTTCCTTGGCCTACCCAAAATGTGCTCTAGATTGATTAATCATATTAAGTCTCCCAGGATGATCTTGAGCTCTCCGGTCTAGGACAAATCTTTGGATCTCAGTACGAGCCGAAGAGCCGCTCATCACCCACCTCTCCTCGGCGTTTACCATACGATTCAGTGAAATCATGACCATCCCTCGAAACTCCGGATCGCACAGCACACGTGTCGGTAGCCCCTGCGCGGACCACAACATTGTAACTCTCATCTCCTGCAGAGGCTCTCGCAAGTCATGTGCCAAGCGTCCCATAAGAGAGCCGAGACTATCGATATATTGCGGAGGTATACGAAAACGGGCCCGCGAGATCTCCACGAAGAGTTCCCACAGCTGCACCGAGGCGAGGGTATAGCTTCCACGAGATATGGTGATGCCCCCTACCCTTGACTCTAGCGGGCCTTGTCCGTTCCACGAGGCTCGATTCACCCTCAGCAGAGTAGGGAAGGCTTGGATGAGACGCTCAGCCATGATGAAGACACTGAAGAAGTTGCCGTAAGTGCCAGTCATTGAAAGGTTCCTGATATCCCGTTGAGCTTCGTAACTTTCGTCGGCATCGATCTCGAAGAGGACGGTCCTGCAGAGGGGACAGGTGTTCTTGTTAGACAAGGCTAGCCAGTGGTGGATACAGGCAGAGCCGAACATGTGCTTACAAGGAAGTATCAGTATCGTTTCGGGTACCTCTCCGGTACCGTACGGCTCTTGGCAGATGCCACAGGATCGATCTTCTTCTGGGAGACTTCCTAGAACGACCTCCGGAAGCTGGTCGTGAAAATCGGAGGCGCTTTGGAAACAGGGTATCTCCCCTTCTTCAAGTCCGCTGTCGTGATTGTGATCGCTTGCGTTAGACGACATGCTATCGGTCGTGTGTACTGACATGTTTGGCTATGTGGGCCGACTGTGATGGGTTCGATTGGGTTCCCTGAAGACTTGGAGAATTCGTAGTAATGATGCTATGGCTTAGAATGTGTGGATGATTGAAGAGCTATTGATTTCGAATGACACAACAGATGATGTGAAGGGCTGACCTTCCTGTACTTTGTATCGATGTCCTTATTCCAACAAAGTGGTTTGTCGATCACCGCAGACAAGGGACATTTGTTAAAGGCCATTGTTTGCACTTCGGCAAAGACAATCCAGCGGGCCGAGGTCAATAAGCTGGTTTGAGCTGCGACCGGGGTTTCAAACGATTGTGAAAGTGTCTTTGTAATCATGTCAGCCTTTCATCTAGTCGAAGTTATTGAAAGATACTTGTCAGTGATCTAGTAGGAAAATCCCCTATGTCCCCCCTGATGTAGCTAATTAGCACTTTGCATTCGTTGGTCCCACCACTCCTTGCCTCGGATGGAATTGTTTTCGGGTGTCCGTTGCGGATACTGCTCGTCGCGCCACAAATCCTCATCCTGACACCACCTGTCCCTCATCCGCCTACTGATGATGTACTGGATACACCATTTTCTCCCGGGCATGTCTTCCACTGTCAAATTATGGCTGGCCTTTCCGCCCCAGCGAGCAAGATAATTGGCACAGTCTTCTTTGTCAGCCATGTCTTGTGCGATCTCCAATTCTTCTTCTGCATCTCCTAACATCGGCGGAAAGCTGCTAGTCGGGCCTGGCGCAACATCGAGATCAGCAACCGCGGCAGCATAATACTCCCGTAGAATGGAGGAATGTTTTTGCACCCAGAAATTGACTATACCACAGGCAGTACGGCAGATAATCCTCATGCGCGATTCACAAGTCAATGTCTGTTTCAGCTGGCCTACTAGGAAGCTAACCTGGTACACGTATTGCTGGCATCCGACAGGAGTCATTCTCGGCCGGATTCCGATGGTAATGGATTGTTTGAGTTGATCCAGGATCCAAAGCTGTGATAAAATCATGGCAGCATATAGGATGAACTGACACCTGATGCATTCCAGCGTTTCGAAAACGTGAACGTAGCGCTGCTTGATCTGGGTAACCATTAAGTGTAACCGGCCATTCTGTTCTGATCGATGGGATATTGCCGAGCCTCTGGTGGAACAGAGGATGGTCGCTCCGTTATGGGAACGATTAGTCTCAGTGCAGCTCTCCATGGCTTGGTGTATTGTGAGCCACGTTGATGGTTCTTTTGCCAAGATGCTCGAGATGAAAATCGACTGAATAACGTAAGACGACGATAGGGACGTCACGCAAACCATGAGATCATCAGGCTAGACGGCCCACAATGAGCATGGTCATGATATCAACAGTACTTCGAAAATCGGTAGAGGGAGACACAATGACCATAAAGAAAAGTATGACTAGAAGACAACGCATTGTAGAGGGTTGCATTGTGAAGAACTCGAGTGATTTGAAGGACAAAGGCGTTGAACAAGGCATTGTACTTTCTTATCCTCCGAATTACTCCTTCCCCTCTTACTTGCTTAAAGTTCCGGAATCTGCTCCCAGCGCATTATACGACTTGCCTTCATAGCATCAAGTCTACGCCTCCAGCTTTCATATCGTCAAATATATACCACTTACAAACCAACAAGAATCCAAATTAGGAGAAGATATGGGGCTATTCAACTGTGCTGAGTCCCGGAAACCGAAGAAACCTACTCCACAATTCACCGTGCACCATCCACCATCGTCGGAATGGATTTACGGCGCCTGGGTTGGTAACAAGGAAGAGCATGAGCGAGGGAGGAAACGTCTCTCAGACCGTGCGCGCCAAGGTACCAAGCCCGAAGGCAGCGGCAAGAGGCTCCAGAAACAAGATCCACGTGGCTACGTCGACCATCTAAGGGCCGAAGTCCACCAACAGCCCAAGCGCCAGCATGTACGAAATTCAGACGCTCAATGGGCCACCCTAGCCGAGATCGAAGCCAATGAGCGGTACGGACCACGAGGGCGAAACGAACGATATGAGCGTCGGGATTCAGAGTCCGTCGATGAGCGCTACGAGACCGCATACGCGTAGCTTATTGCCCAAAGCGCCCGAAAGGGTCGAAGCCATAGGCAGCAGGACAGTGGTGTTCGAGGCGGCCGAGAAGACAAAGACCCTTGGAAAGCAGATGCCGGTATCGCAGTACCAAAGGTTGGTAAGTTTCGGGAAAATGTTTGATATCATATCCATCTCCTCAGCGCGGATAGCTACTAACGCCGACATTAAAACTGGAAGCAAGACATTTCGCGGCGCTTCCTATCTTTCGGTGTGGTGATTTTCGGCGTCGCCTGAGTCTGGTGGTATTCATAGTGCTTGTTCATTTGCCATAATGCCCCCCACAAATCAAAATTGTTCAAGATACACTTCTTGCAAACCCTTGAGGTACAAGATAGACGATAGATGGCTAAACTCTTCGCCTTGCTTATGCGATTCAATGATTGTTACGTAGGCTATCGTAATCCCGGGTTGTCTTTACTACTGTCTTTGTAATCTGGCGTCGCATAATCAGTTCAACGCAACACACTATGCTGATGATGTATAGATATTAGACCCTCTTTCTATAGCTAAGAACCAATCGTATTGTTTTGATGTAGATATATTACTCCGGTATGGGGAGTCTATAGGATGACCACTTCGAAATGAGGGGTGGGAGGATGATAATGAGGCCAATGAAGCTTTCATGATTTCAGTAAGGAGAAGAACGCCAAGGACGAGATCAATACTTACAAAGAACGTAACCAGTACGTAGACTAATGCAGTCCAAAGGCTCGACTTATCGTCTTCCCGCATTCAGTGGGTTCTGCCCCTTCTTACGAGATGCCTGCGCACGCTCTTGATTCAATTGATGCATTCGTCTTGCTTGGGCCTGGTCTTCAGCTGCATTTGCTCTCTTTCCGTTTTCCTTTTTCTTTATTAGCACGTAATGTTAAGTGGATGATAAGACAAGCTCACCATGGCACGCTTACCGCATTTTAGGCACGAGTTCTGGTTCATGTATACCCAGCCTTTGCATAGTGGCTCTGGGCATTGAAGCTGATGCGTAAGACAGCACCCGCGTCTGAACATACAGGGCCCCATCTTAACATAGATACTCACTTTTGCACCAGGGCAATGATGGGTCGTCCCGGTACCTGGCGGCTGAGGCATTATGATGCTAAAGTCTTTCAAGCGGCGTATATATTTAGGAGGTCAAGCTGCGTGGAAGAAGTGATAAGACAAACATAGATTCGGGACATGATAATGCAAGGATGAGATATTTTTTAGTAAGATGAATAGACGTCCTTCCGCTTTGTCTTGAATCTGGGATAATGAAAAAACGCAGAAGAGGCCTCCACCGCATGCAAAAAAAGCACGTATGCCGCAACGGGCCCCTTCTCCATTTCCGGGAAGAGGTTCCTGTTCTTTCAGACCTAGCACAAGGGCATGTTGACGATAGGAGCTCACGAAAGAGCTATCAAGGCCACATTTAAGCAGTTGGGAGCAACATCATTAGTGGACCTCTCCATCCAACTCAGCATATCTGACAGCGCTGTCTGCTTCATCCATGTCCACGTCGGCTTCCTGTTCGCCGTTCTCGTCCTCTTCCTTGGGATGCAGCAGTATATCATACAGTGCTGCCCACTCTTTCAGGAACCTGTCAGCTTTCGTGCTAGCTACGCCATCAGGAAGGCCACGCTGCGCAAAGTGGAACAAATCCCTTGCTAACCGGGATCCTGGCTGATAAGCCAGCCAGGTCCAATCAAAGCCAACAACCTCGTCGAATATTTCTTTGATTTCCTCCTGCTCTGGCGTTGTAGGTGTGTCATTTGCCTCACTCTCTTCCGCATCGTATAGTCCTATGTTGGTCCAAAGCCAAGAAGGAGGAGTACATGAGACGAAAGTTGGCGCGAACACCGCACTATCCCAATCGACGATACCAGATATCGCCAGTGAGCCATCGGGAATAATTTGCACCAGAATATTGCGGGCCGCAAGATCGAAATGGCTTAGACAATTCTGACCGTCCCCTAGAAAGCCGAGCGCATTCATTTGCTTGGCCACTTCCACGAAACGAATTTGATAGTCCCAGTAGAGAATTGCCGAGGGATCCGCAAGCAGCTCGTGAGCCAACCAGCGCCCAAACTGGGTTCCGAACCACTGGAGAGTACCGTCGGTCGTTGTATCAACTTCCTCGTCAGACACTGTCTTGGAAATCTTTCGCTTCCAATCAATGTCATGCGGAGACACAATGTCGAATGGGCGCACAACGACTTTTTGGTCTTCAACTCCTTCGGGGCAGGATTCCACAAGACCCGGAAAAGAATGCTTCACCTCCTGCAAGGCGAGCATTATTTTGCCCACGTCTTTCGCGATATTACATCGTTGTCCGTGCGTGAGAACATCCCAGACTGTATGGAGAGGAACGCCGGGCAATCGGCTTTGAATCACGTAGCCACTATCAAGAGGATTGTTGTTCGTAGGGTCGAAGCTGACAATCTCTGCCACTGGGAGAGCGGTCTTCTGGCGGATGAATCGCATGATAGCGACTTCGCGCTCAATGTACGAGAATTCTGCCATATTTGCGCGGGGCACCCTCAGTATAACGCGTCTTTGCTCCTTAGTACCAACGTTGTCGACACTTATGCCGACTATTCGATTGTAAGTTCCGCCATTCAGTCGTTCGATGGTGTATACATTTTCCGAAGTATAAGAGTGGAGGCGACGCCACTTCTTTACCTTCACTGCATCAAGAATACGAGCTTTGGCTCCGCCACCGCTCACGGTATGCCTGCGAGGTCCAATTTGAGGCGCGCTGGGCCAAAGTAGAAGACATAGCTTGTTGACTCGAGTTTGATACTGGTCGAATGGTTCCTGGTCATGCTTTAGAGTAGAAGTCCTTGAGTCAATCGAGATCGTGGAGCTACTCGCGATGTTCGGAACCGTAGGTGTCTCGTCGTTGGCAGACCCTGGTGTATCGCCGGGCTCGTGTGCATTGTATGTGGCTGGTGGTTGTCGTTCTGTCTCGTCCATCATCACTTGAAGACCGAATGATAAATCAAGGTTTTCAGCCTATACAGTCTTGATCGTCATTGGGAATCGAAGTACGTAAAAGTGAGATGAGAAGGTGCTGGAGCCCAATGGGGCTTGTACGCAAGCTGAACTTGATCAAACAAAGAAGGTAGCAAGCCATCTTTCAGGGCCGCATTCGGCTGTAGCGTATGGGTTGGGTGGAAATGAAATCGGCAGGCGAGGAATGTGCCCAGCACGTGGTGAGGTAAAGAACAAAGGGTGTGTCGGAGTGCGTCAGCAGCTGGAGAGCTTCTGCGCTGATCAGCATACTGTTGCTCAGCATATCTCGATTTTCAGCATGTAAGCCAACCATGCGGCATGTATTACACTTCATTTTATTATACTTCATTCACAGGCAGCAGAAATTTTACCTTACTGAGCTGCATGCCAAGACACTAGTTTTATGAGCTCATTTAGCGCGCTTCATAAATCGATGTATGCCAGGTATTAGTATCAGCCCTCTATTGCATGGGCACGCAAGCTCCAGTCCATAACAACTCTATCTCCGTTTCGAACCCCCTATAAATCCTTCTAATCCTTCCCACCCCTCTTGCATGCCAACTCACACCCCACCCCTCTTCCCCCCCAACCCCCCCTCCCGATCAAATCTCAACCTCTCCCTCTCCCCCCCACTCAAACCCCCCACCTCCTCCTCTCCAACAACCTTCCCATACAACTTAATCCCCCACCCCAACCCACTATCAACCCACACAAATAACATCCTCTTCCCCCCATCATCAAGCACCGGCGTCCCACTCCAAATCCCCCCATGAAACCCACTCCTCATCGTATGCCCAATCGACACCACACTTCCCTCCCACTCACTCAGAAATGCTTGATTGGTACCCTCCTCATCAGTAATCCAATCCGAAAACTTGGACGTGTAATCATTGAATAGCCCGTAGAAAGTCGCGACGTAGTGGCGCCAGGTGAGGACGGCGGTGCAGGGGATGTATTGGTGTCCGTTGTCGCGTGCTTCGGTGATGGTGCGAGTTTTTGGCGAAAACGAAGTAGGATCTGTGGTAGGTGGAGAGGAGAGGGTGGATGTTTGAGATGGGTCGGTGTCTGGTTCTGACTCTGGCTCTTTGGGGAGGCGGGTGATAAGGATATGGCTGTCTGGGACTGGCGGTTTGGGGTCTTCGTCGAAGCAGGATTCCCAGACGAATTTGTAGGTTATGGTTGGGGCGGTTAAGAAGGGGTGTGGAGGTAGTTCTTTGGAAGAGGACATGCTGTGGTGGTTGTTGTTATTGTTAGGATTCCTAGGGATGTGGTTGGAGAAATGTAGACTGTGGGAGAGAAGGTTAATGATACTCTTCATGTGGTAGAAAGAGGATTGCGCTTTGCAAACATTATCAGAGATTGACATCGGTTGGTGACTTCCAGGATCATCAGCAAACCATTGAGGTAAAACAAACGCTTGTCAATCTCTTCTAAACAACGTGCTTGGCTGGTGTTGCCCATCAATGCCGACAAATGCTACGAAAACAATTTAAGACGATGTTTTGTCTCGAAAGTGAATACAGATAGAAGAGACTTCGCAACAGGAACAAATGAATGTATTAGTGAATCCTTCACTTTGCAAAATTTTGCTGTCACAAGTCTGAGCCAAACGCTCATTGTTTGTGCCTGTACTCTAAGCTCGGCTTTCAATGTGCTGAAAAGCGGAAAGGAGACGCAGGCTAGTGAAGCTACACTTCCGACCACGCTATGGGTCTATCATCACCGAATTCCATCCTTGGCGATTTCTTCGGGCTGTTCAGTGTGACGTCTCCAGAGCTCTGGTTATCTGGCAATTGGAAAGAATCTTTCGTTATCGTAAATCGTCGTCCAGAGTGCTTTTCGTAGCTAGTGTTCGCGTTCTTCGAAGTATTCGTGCCTAGTGACTTCGTACACCCTGATCCCAGCATTTGGATCGAGTGGTAGCACTTTTGCAGCAGTAACGAGTCCTTGATGAGGGCAGGAAAGAATGGCATGCAAGCACACATGAGGCCCACATTATTCTCGATGGTGCTATATGAGATCAGCGGGTTCGGATATCATTAGATTGCAAACAGGGAGCCTACGTGACCAAGAATGTCTTTGATATCAGAAACGTAGCATCTACTGAGTCTTGTTGGACTCCAAGTCGAAAGACGAGACTGACGACACTCATGATGCAGGCACTGGTTCAACATTCAGTAAAGTCTTTGCGGATCACCAAGACTGAGACAGCTTACAGGCCCCCAGTCAAGAACACCAAGAACAGACCGATTCTCCTCTTCCTGGACATCTGTAATTTCGAAGCAGCCATGATCGGCACACACAGTATGTAGATATCGCTGGAAAGATTGATCGCACCAACTGTTTTGCTGCCATTGATTGCGCCCTGGACACTAGCGAATATACTGAGGAACATGACGATGGTATACGCCACGGAGCAGAATGTTATGCCAAAGTATATCAGATATCGCGTTACCTTGTCGGGACCGAAGATACGAAGGTAAAGAAGTAAGAGCGATAGCTTGATCAAGAGAACCGTAGGTGGTAAGATGATACTCAGATATCGGCCCCACTGCATTGTGTGAGTGATCTCCAAATCCTGGCACCAGGTTTCTTTGCTTACTCGGAGTATTGGCTGTATTTGATTTAAAGATACATCCCACTGGTGCTTGCCGACTCCATGTGAAAAACCTGGTGGAGCCGTCAGGTAGATCGCAATACCTGCCAAGTGAAGCTTACTTAGAACACACATTGCAAATAACGCAGTCGAGCCGACCTGGAGTAGTGGATTAGTCCGATCAAGCAACTTTTCTTCTGCATCGCGAACACACCGTCGCAAGAATGGCTGCCACTACAAACGTTAGCCAGATTGACGCTTCGAAGGAAGGTTCATTGTCTTACGATCATCCAATCCCTGGGCGCGATTAATCCAGACTTTGGAGTACATGCGGAGCGAGACAAAGAGATAAACGATCGCGAGTAGGATGGAGCAAAGAATAATATAAAGGTCGGCTCTGTCATTGTCAGCCGCAAGATTGGGAGTTACGCCCGTTGGCGGCGACAGGGCTGGTGTGTTCTTATATTGAGCAAGTTCCGGAGCAGAGAATGAGTTTGGGTTGAACATGACTGACAAGAGATCTGAAAGAGAGTAGACGATGAAAGGATTTTCTGCGAGGAAGAGGAATCCATAGGAAGCGGACCGCTCGGAACGTCAATGCTGGCTCACCAGAGTACGCCATGACAGGCGATGATAGCAAGATTTGCCATCGAACTTAGACCTGAATGGACTATCGAGTCATTTGCTTGTCATGCTGCGGATGGCTCCATTGTGGTCGGCTGTGCGCTAGGGAAAGCGGCGCTCGAGTGTTCGCAGGATGGCTTCAAGCCAAAGTTCTTGTTTCTTGAATAAGGTTTACTACTAGGAGGCAGTCAAACGTCTAAAGGTTTGTTCGGGCTTTTCATTCCTCAGCCCAGAAATCAATTTGGCGTACAGCTACTATAACATATTTTGCTTTGGCCTGTCCACGGCTGGCGTGACACTAGAGGCGTCTTGGACCGCAGGCGATGGGGAGGGTCGGGACAACCTTCCTAGAGACCTAGCCCCGGCAGTTGCGATATCACTGGCTTTGAAGTTCGGTCTAATTCTGATCGCTATCATCATGCACATTCTCTTTGTCGATGATCTGGAAATGCCTTTTGGTTATCTGTGGCCAAGGATCCAGCTCAATTTGGTTGCATAAGTAGTCATACAGAGATGGATCCTTAGCCTGGACGTCATGCAATACATGGAAGAAAGGATTCCCTTTGTAATAGTCGTACCTGAGTCATGAAATTTGCACTACTTCAAAGGATCCAAGGTTCCGCATGATCCTGAACACATTACCACAGGAGCCCAGGGTGAGGCGTGCACCACACAATCTCACTTCTCGGAAGTCAGAGCATGATTGCACTAGAAAGTCGGTGGGATCCACTTCTTTTGCAATTGATTAACTAACATCGCCTTCCGAAAATGGACGATTTTGCTCTCCCCAAACGATTTGTTCTTGGAATGTTCGAGTAGGTGTTCATGTTTATCAATGTCACCGAGATCCAGCCCCAGACTCTCGAGAATCTCAGTAGCTTGCAGTATTGTGGTACTGGGAAGTACTCGACTGTCGCCCTTTTCGTAGGTTTATTCTCGTTTGAGGTATGAGGAGATGCAATCTGCTTCGGCTTTTCCAGGCAGATGAAAGGAGCTTCTGTTGTTCGCGGTCCAATGCTGAGGGCAAGCACCCGTTCCCTTTGTGAAAGTCCACGAATGATTGTAATGAGATGCTTTCAAGCTGCGGTCTACCGGCCAATGCTTGGATCACCTTCCACGATTCGCATTTCCCAAACGACGTCAACATAGATATATCCATTTAAACCCGATGCCCAAGGGAGAATTCGCGCTTTGCAAGTCTGGATTCGCGCCCACCATAGCTGTGACGGTGACGGTCCGCCGTGTCCATCGAAGTCAAACTCGGCAACGGAGCCATAGTATGTGTCATCACCGACACGTATTGACCTCGCGTGCCCATTGACTCTGCTGCTTGGAACAAGTAATGTGACTGCGATGGGAATGGCCTTGCCAGGGCTCTCTTTAGGTCCGAGGTCGCTGTCAAATTCACTGTCACAAAAACGCGGCTTGAGGTTATCAAATTCAAGTACATGAATGTCTTCCTCGCCGCAAGAGATAGAACTATGCCTAACAATGCTTTGCAGATGGGGTACCTCTACGATCTTGGCAAGCTTGTTTTGACGCCTTTTCAAGCCATACGGTCGCGTGGAGAAAGCCAAGCAGAGTTGCAGGACCGCACAAGGTGTCGCCGGTACATCGCAAGTTCAGAAGCGAGCTAGACTCTGTTCCAGTCAATAGCCCCTCTACCACGTCAGCCGAAAGTAAGTAGACATTCTCTATCACTGACGCGTTGGGTGAGTGTAAAGGAAATTGCTAGCGGCAACAAAACAAGGATGAGTATTATCGCGGACCGACTCCGCCCGGAAGCACCGCTACCTACGGGCGGTCACAACGACATTCCGGACACATCGTTTTGAAAATCTTAACGACACGCGCTCGTAATTGTAGCCTCTAGAGTCTTGATAAATATCTAAATGAAGCTGTGAATTGTCCTGTATACATAATCTATAGTGTTTTGGCCCCCGGTACGGCCCCAGCCTGTAGTCTTACTGTCGCCGCCCCTACTATAGCCCCTAGCTAGGCCTTACTATAGCCCCTGTAGCTACTACCGCTGTCTTGCTGTAGGTACTATCGCTGTCTTGATGTAGGCACTGCTACTGTCTTGCTCCGGGGTATGTAGGCACTACTACTGTAGGGTATATAGGCACTGCTGCTGTCTCGCTGTAGGGTATATAGCCAGTATTGCTGCGGGGTATATAGGTACTACTACTGTCTCGCTGTAGAGTATATAGTTACTATTGCTACGGGGTATATAGGTACTACTACTGTCTTGCTGTAAGGTATATGGCTAGTATTGCTATCTTATTATAAGTACTATTCCTGGCTTATTATAGGTACTATTACTTACATACCCCGTAGCAAGACAGCTATAGTACCTATAATAAGACAGCAGTAGTACTTATAGTAAGACAGTAGCGGTACCTATAACAAGATAGTAATAGTGGCTATATACCCTGCAGCGCGATAGCAGCAGTGCCTATATACCCCGTAGCGCGACAGTATGTTACGGTTCACTCCGTCCGTGGATGGGATAGACCTATGATTGGTTCTCGTGAAAAGGAGTGTTAAGGAAGCAGGGTAAGCAGGCTTATATTAAATAGGTCTAGTATAAGGTATTATATTTAGTACTTAGGAGATTACTAGAATTATAATATAAGTTAAGTACGGAGCTTCTATCTACTTAGGAAACATCGCTATCTATATAGATATAGGAAATCCGTGCTAAGAGGTATACTCGCTATGCTCGCTACTAAGTAGGACGACCGGTACTCGCTTTACTCGCTATCGAGTAGAGTAAGTACTACTCGCCTACTAAGGAAGCTATCATGTAGGTAACCGTTCCTTAGAATACCTACCACAGTATAACACGTACTACTTAGTCTAGCTAGTCGTAATATTACCCCTCCTTCCCACTTATCTTCGTCCTGAAGATTCTATCCTTTTACTATATCTCGTTAATAATAAAACCGTCTTCGTCTTACCGCCGAAATTCAGCGATACGGTACTACTATCGACTTTACTTACGACTATTATTTATCTCTTAAGAGCCTTTATATTGCTATAGAGGACTCTTAGTCTCATCTAAAGTATTCTAAATGCGTCCGGGCTAGGAAGCCGTGTATAAATATATTATAGTAGTTATTAGACCGTACTCGTAAGGAATTATCTTCTAAGGTGGCGGAGGATAAGAAGGTACTAGTAATAGTTATAACCCGACTATTATATAATAAGAAAATATTAAAGGAGATTAATTTAAAGGTACGAAGGAAGACTTAATACCTATTATCTAAAGTAGATATAAAGGAAGACTCTAATCCTCTTAATTATCCTGCGGCGGATGCGCTTATTAATCTATCCCTAGCTATCTAGTTATTAATAGTTATACTAGATGACTTTTCCAGCTTTAATGATACTACTGAGTCTGCTAGGTCTAGTGGAATTAACGCAGAAGCGTTTAGTAATTCCGAAGGTATCTAATAGGCTCCTAGGTACTTTCCGACTTATCGTAGTCCTTCTATTTAATAAAGTACTCCTAACCCCTTTATTCTAGGATTTTCTTAACTTCGTACTCTTCGGTCTTAGCCTCAAACTTCCATTCTTTTTGGAGTAATATCCTGGAGTCGGCTGGTTCTAATAGAGAGATATAGAATACTAGGTATACCTTAGCGTTAGGTAATAACTATAACTTATAGTTAATAGGTCCCCTAAACTACTTAATTAAAAATGGTTTAACTTTAATATAGTCTAGTTTCTTACTTAGTCTCTTACTCTTTAAGTTTTTTATATAAAGGTATACTTTATCCCCCTTCTTTAGCTAAGGGTACATTTTTCTCTTCTTATTAACCTGTTACTAAGTTCTAGTATTAACCTTACTAATTATTTACTATATATTACTATATAGTCTTTTCATATTAGATGCTAATACCGTCGCCTTCTCTGCCCTAGAACCCTCCCTTGGTTCTAGAAATAAGTTGGCGTGTCTTCCATAATTCGTAAAGAATAGAGACAGTCTAGTTATATCTAATCTCTTATCGTTAAGTGCTAATTATGCTATAGGAAGTAATAAGACCCAGTTATTTTACTTATAACTAACGTAGTACCTCAGGTACACTTCTATTATTTAGTTAGTACGTTCTGTCTAACCATCCGTTTCTAGATAGTAGGCGGTTAATATTCGCAGTTTTATTTTAATTACGGCGATTAGAGTCTTCTAATAGTAAGACGTAAAGAGTCTATCTCTATCTAATATAATAGATTTAGGTATGCTATAATCCCTTATTAGCCTATCTAAGAGGATGAATCCTAGTTAATCTACTTTATATATTTCTTTATAGGAGATCAGGATCATATATTTTATTAACTTGTCGATAATTACTATTATTGAGTTAAAGGTATCCCCCGTAACTGGATCCTTTAACCTTGATAGCTTAACGACAAAGTCTATCGTTATATCCTTCCATGGTATTTCTAGAACTAGTGTAAATTGTATTTACCTATATTTAGCGTAGCGTATAGACTTATTCTACTAGTATTAAATACATTCCTTAATGTATTTCTCAACGTGCGCGCGTAGTCGCGGCGCTATATATATTTATTAGAGGAGTTCTACTATCTTAGATACTCCTAGATGTCCTATTAAAGGATTATCGTAGTGATCCCGGATTACTTCTTTAGCGTATCCCTTAGGTAAGTACGTCTTCCCCCTATATTAGAGTAGCTCTTGTCCTAGCTACTAATTCCTTAGCTATAACGCTAGTTTATTATTAATATAGCCTTCCTTTAGGATTAGCGTAATATCTTAGATTATAACTCGTATAATTACTACTAAACTCTATATTAATATTAGCGATCTATCCTTTTCCTATTTAAGAATTAGTTTCTCCGTGATATCCTTAGATTCTATATGATCTATACGTCTACTTAAGGCGTCCGCCCGACTATTATCTTTTCCTAGGATATATAGTATCTTGAACTTATACTATCCTAGTAATTCTAATTAATAGACTTGCCTTCGGTTTAACTCCTTAATTATAGTAAAGTTTAAGAGGTTCTTATAATCTATAAAGATAGTAAGTTCTAAATAACTTTCAGTATATACCCTCTAATTCTAAAGTGCGTATACTACTATTAATAGTTCTTTATTATAGATATTATAATTCTATTCTACTACCGATATCTTTTATAAGTAATAGGCGATTAGGTACTATTTACTATCCTTTTCTTAATATAAATAAGCGCTGATTATAAGATCCGAGGTATCTATTTTAATACGAGTAGGTTTATTTACTTAAAAGGTATAGAGTACTAGTAGATTTTAATAGGCTTCTTTTAATATCGTAAATACTTTCTATTAACTTATTTCCTATTAAAATCCCTTTTCCTTCTTAGTAATATCTATAAGTAGTAGGGCTATTTTTAAATATCCTTTAATAAACCTTCTATTAAAGTTTATAAATTCTAAGAAGCTTTAGACTAATTTCATATTATATAATATAGGCTATTCCGTTATAACCTTGATTTTTTCAGGGCTTATATAAATACCTATAGTACTTATTATAAATCCTAGGAATTCTACTAATTCCTTATGAAATTTATACTTCTCTAGCTTAAGGAGTAATCTAGCTTATAATAGGCAGGTTAAAATGTCCTATATATACTAGATATATTCTTCCTTAATCTTAGAGTAGATTAAGATATTATTAAGGTAAGTAATTATAGTATAATCTAAATAAGCTTAAATAATATTATTAACTAGTACTTAGTAGGTTACTAGTACGTTAGTAAGTCTAAATAGTATAACTAGGTACTCGTAATATCTATATCAAGTCTTAAATATAGTTTTCTATTCTTCTCCTTCTTTTATTTAGATTAGGTTATAAGCTCCTTATAAGTTAAGCTTAGTAAATATCTTTATATAAGAGAGTCTGTCTTACAGCTCGCTAATATTTAGTAAAGGATATTAATTCTTAATAGTAATATCATTTAACTTCTAATAATTAACGTATAGCCTAAGACTCCTATCCTTCTTTAATATAAAGAGGATTAGATAACCTGCTAGTAATTTAGATTCTTAAATAAATCCCTTCTTAAGGTTCTTATTAATATACCCGCGTAGTATAGTAAGTTCCTTTTCTAATAATATATAGATTAATCTAAATATTAATTCCTTTCCTAGTTTAAGTTTAATCTTATAATCCTAAGATTAGTGTATAGGTAAAGCTTTTACTATTATCTCTTTTATAAAGAGATATATCTATTTCTTATACTCTTATAAGATATTAGGAGGTTTATCTTTTCCCCTAATAACTCTAGCTTAGTTATCTAGCTAACCCTTATTAGTATATATTAAGTTAGATCCTCGTCTAAGGTCGTCCTTCTTCGAAACTAAAGCGTAATAAGCTTTAACTAGTCTTCGATTCTATTTCTTATCTATTGTTATTCACTGTTAGCGTATAGGTTATATACTAGTAATATCTCTAGTATTTATAAATGTAAGTACTCCTTTCTTCTAGTTAATTACTAGATTATACTTCTTTAATTAAGGCATTCCTAAAATAATATAATAAGTGGCTATCCTAACTATATTAAAGATTAGTTCCTTATAGTAGCGTCGAATTATTATAGGTAGCGAGTATGTCTCCTCGTCTATCCTTCCTATTAATAGCGTTAACCTGTTAGCTATCTATAAGTCGTACTATTCTTTCTTTCTTCGAGTTAGTAGGCCTAGTAACCGTATTAAGTCTCGAGAAGCGAAGTTACTAGTCGTCCTAGAATCTATTATTATAATAGTTCGTTAACTATTAATTAGTACCGGTATATTCATATATATATCGTACTAAGTAGTATATAGGAATTGTTTTAGGATTAATATGTTAATCTACCTATATCTCCTTATAATATAAGAGATTACTCTTTTCCCTGTTTAAGGAGAAAACCGTATATCTTCTTGATTTTCATATGCTTTTAGTATCTGTTATATATATAAGTATACTACTCTAATAAGTAGCAATATTCTTTATTTAGGCTATGCATTAATTATTTCTTTACACTGTCGTACTAGTCTACGGTAGATCCTGGAAACTATACGTTGAGTCGTTTACTAGCTAAGTGCTAGTTATAACTATTACTCGTGTAATCTCTCTAGATTATTCGTTTATAAGACGCACCTACTGCCTACCTACCTAGTTCCATCCGGACCTGGGAGTAGTACTTGTAGTAGTCGTCGGCGTAGGCTATCTAATATATAATACCGTGTTCTAGGTATACTAAATTAAATTAGTAGTCTTTAACGTAAAGCCCTTCTTTATAATGCGTTTTCTTTAAGTATTTTCCTTTATTTAATCCTTGTAATGCGGTAGTATAAGATGGAGAGTTATCCGGAGTATCCCCGCTAAGTTTATAGCGTAGCGCTTCTTCTTTTAAGCTCTCTTAACTTTCTTATCTATATTCTAAGCTATACTTTAGAACCTCGCTATTATCTAAAGATTCCTATTCTATCCTCTTATCTTAAATATCTTAGAGCTATTATTATAGCTGATCTACCTCTATTTAAATATTAATAATTAAGTCCTTTAGAATTTCTTTAAGTTCTAAATCCTTTTAACCTACTAGGATAAGATACCTCGTAGTTTTTATATTAATATCCTAGGATGATATTCTATAGTCTTTTAGATTCTTAATGAATTAATATACTTTTCATATAAATTTGAAATAGTATTCTCCCTTTATAACTTCCTTTAATAGTTTCTCTACCTCTATTTACTTATAGGTTAAGTCGTAGTTCTCTAGATCCTTAGAAGGTTTATTATATAGAACTCTTCTTAATATATTTAACTATGATCGCGGTACTATATTCTTTAATTAATAGTCTCTAGCGAAGTAGCCCGGTTTATTATAGTTATAATAGGTTACTACTTTCTTATCCCTTTTTAGCTACTTCTTACCCCTAAATTTTCCCTTATCTTATTTCTAAGTAAAGTCCAGTTCTATTAGTATATATCTGTATAGGTCGCGTTATTAATACTATCGTCTTCCTAGTCTATCGCTAGCGAAGATTCCTGATCATTCTATTCTAGAGGTTCTACTATTATGTCGTTTCTCTATTACTAACTTATAGAGCTTGTTATTAACTTTAATAGCTTTAGCTATTAATATATTAAGATTATCGATTTAAGCTCTAGTTCGCATGAGTTCTTCTTTAATATTGAACTTTAATCTACGGTGGTATATCGTTATTAATGCGTTATCATCCCAGTCTATCTTTATTATATACTACTAGAACTGAGTGGAATACTTAATAATAGACTTCTTCTAAGATAAGTACTAAATAACTCGTATAGCTACTTTATTTTCATTTAAAGGACTAAAGACTCGTTATATCTTAATATAAAACCGTATAAAGCTTTCTATCTAGTTCCGGATATACTAATTATCTAGATTATCTTTATCCTCTAGGTACTTCTTAAGTAAAGGATGAACCTACTTCTAAGCTCGTCCTCTTATATACGTAATAGCGAAGGCCGGCTATTATACCGTTAATAAGGTCTATCCGTTAAAGATAAAGTAAAGCTGAAGCTATATAAGTTAGTCTTTAAGCTTTTCTCTTTTATTATAGAATAAGTCGGGTCTAGTAACCTTAGATCTATCCTTACTATCTATAGTTAGGCGTCGTGAACTCTAGACGCTTAGGGGGGGGGTCTCTACTTTCTAAGGTATTTATTCTAAGGGTACTTAAAGTATTACGGTTCACTCCGTCCGTAGATAGGATAGACCTATAATTAGTTCTTATAAAGAGGAGTATTAAGGAAGTAGGATAAGTAGGCTTATATTAAATAGGTCTAGTATAAGGTATTATATTTAGTACTTAAGAGATTACTAGAATCATAATATAAGTTAAGCACGGAGCTCCTATCTACTTAGGAAACATCGCTATCTATATAGATATAGGAAATCCGTGCTAAGAGGTATACTCGCTATACTCGCTACTAAGCAGGACGACTAGTACTCGCTTTACTCGCTATCGAGTAAAGTAAGTACTACTCGCCTGCTAAGGAAGCTATCATGCAGGTAACCGTTCCTCGGAATACCTACCATAGTATAACACGTACTACTTGGTCTAGCTAGTCGTAATAAGAAGGATAGAGGCTTATACCTATATATTAATTATTATAAGTTAAATAAGGTAATTATTAAGAATTAATATCTATTATCCTTAATTAATAAGATATTAAACTACTTAAATAGGGCTAAGATCTTTATAAAACTTAATCTTAAAGATATATACTATTATATTAAGATCTAGAAAGGAAATAAATAAAAGATTATATTTTATATATATTATAACTATTTTAAGTATTTAATAATATTATTTAATCTTATAAATATATTAGCTACCTTTTAAGCTTATATTAATAAGTCCTTAATAAGATTATTAAATAAATTTTATATTATTTACCTTAATAATATTCTTATTTACTTAAAACTATATATAAAGTATAGGGATAATATATATTAAGTACTTAAATAACTTAAATAATATAAATTATCTATAAATTTAAAGAAGTATTAATTATTTATAATTAAGGTTAAATTTCTAAGTTTTATTATATTAATTAAAGCTGTAATAATAGATTAATATAAAGTAGATATAATTTAATTATAATTAAAGTTAAGAAGTTTTTATAAAATTTAAATCTTTCTTAGATTTATAAATTTCTATTATTAATTTATTTATTAATATTCCTAAATTATATTACTATTAATAGGCCTATTAAAAGGTAATATAAAAGGTATTAAGATAGGTCCCTTTATTTAGCTTAATAATATAAAGTATATATTTAATAAGCTTTATTAAGCTTTTCTTAATATATTAATATTAAGATACTTTAATCCTATATTACCTATATAAATTAAGATTAATATATTTAAATTTAAATTTATTAATATTCTTTTATAACTTTAATAATTAAGATAATAATATTTAATAGCCTTTTAAAGTAAGAAGATAATACTTATTAAAAAAATATTATAAAACTTATAATAAAGAGTTATTTTTAAAATTTATAATATTTAAATAATAAAGATATTACTTAGAAGGTAATTTTTATCTTATTAAAATACTTATAATTTATGATAATTTAAAAGGTTTTATAAATATAAAAGCCTTTAATAACTAATAAGTATATTAAGTAATAAGACTCTTAACTTATAAATTTTATTATAAAATATAAGTTAGGTAAAATAAATCTAATTAATATATTATTAAGGCGCCTAAATTATAAGAGTAAGAGTAAATTAATAAATAAGCTTATCCTTATATTATAATAAAAGTTAATAATTATTATAAGGCTTTTTAATCCTATTTTTAATATTATAATAGAAGTTTATATACTTATTATATTAAGATAGGATTTATAATCCTTTAATAATAAAGGTAAAGTTATTATAATATATAATATATATAAGGTAATTATAAACTCTAGCTCTAGCTATTAAATTAAAAGTATTAAGAATTATTAATATAATTATTAAAAAAATAGTATTAAATAAAATATATTTATTAAAGTATAAAGACCCTTAACCTAAAATTATAAAGAATATATATAAGATATTACTTTAATATATTTATAATATAATTAAGATATAACTTAATCTTATTATTAAAACTTTTAATTATAAATAACTTATTCTATATTTTTTAATAGAAAATAAAATAAACTGAAATATAAATTTATAATTTATAATTAAATTAATTA
>JAABUK010002059.1_pt1 | contig 36889 bp, 35 predicted proteins | sample 5559141 | NCBI WGS metagenome assembly JAABUK01 (sample SAMN10711869, study PRJNA513367) | rock metagenome | isolation source: Antarctica rocks | place: Antarctica: Victoria Land, Pudding Butte nord | collected 2016-01-03
GTGGATTTTAAAGAAAAAAGTAACAAAAAAGAAAATAGTAGTAATAATAGTAATATTATAAATAGAATTTGAATACAAATCTAAAGGACACAACCGGAGACGCACATAGTACAAATGCCGGTTCCAAAAAAAATAAAACTTACATGGGTAAAGCAGAATTAATGATGATGCAAGTAAAAAATAATAAAAAAACAATCTGGGCGTGGTCTATGTTTGACTGGGCAAACCAGTCTTATAATATGGTCATTACCTCTACCATTTTTCCTGCGTATTATGTAGCTATTACAGCTAATAAACAAAACGGAGATATGGTTTCTTTTTTGGGTCACAAATATGTCAATACCGTGCTTTCTAACTATATACTTGGTCTTTCTTACCTGATTATTGTTGCGATTTTGCCTGTATTAACTTCTATTGCAGACTATCGGGGGCATAAAAAACTGTACATGCAGTTGTTTACCTGGCTGGGCAGTTTGTCCTGCGCAGGGTTATTTTTCTTTACCATGGACACTTTTAATTTCAGCATGATTTGCTTTGGCCTGGCTTCCATTGGTTATTGCGGCGGGTTTGTGTTTTACAATTCCTATTTGCCGCAAATAGCCACCATTGACCGGCAGGATGCAGTAAGCGCCAAAGGATTCATTTATGGTTTTGCCGGCAGTGTTGTTGTTCAGATTATCTGTTTTATTTTTGTTTTATCGCCTCATACTTTTGGTATTACAAACGAAACTCTTCCTGCCCGTATATCATTTTTAGTAGTTGCTTTATGGTGGATTGGCTTTTCGCTCATTCCTTTTTACCTGTTGCCAAAAGGAACGCCTAACGCGGGATCGCATGAATACAATGTATTTACAGGCGGATTTAAAGAATTGGCTAAAGTGTGGCAAAGGGTAAAGGAATTGCCTTTATTAAAACGTTTTCTTCCTGCTTTCTTTTTTTATTCGGTGGGAGTACAAACCATTTTGCTGGTAGCTGCTAATTTTGGCGCCAAAGAATTACACATGACTGATGAAAGCCTGATCAGCATTATTTTAATTATACAGCTTGTAGCCATCATAGGAGCTTCATTAACAGCGAGGCTTTCATCGAGATACGGCAATGTAAAAGTACTTGCTGCTATAGTTGGTATGTGGTCACTGATATGTGCAGGTGTTTATTTTATTGCAAATGCCCGGCAGTTTTACATTGCAGCAGTGCTGGTGGGGGTTGTTATGGGTGGTGTGCAGTCTTTGTCGCGGTCTACCTATTCAAAATTTATTCCTCAAAATATTCCGGATACAGCTTCATATTTCAGCTTTTACGATGTTACTGAAAAACTCTCTATTGTAATCGGTTTATTTACTTTTGGCTTTGTTGAGGCTGTAACGCACGAGATGCGTAATTCAGCGCTTGTGCTTGACGGGTTTTTTGTAACGGGATTGCTGTTGCTGCTGTCATTATTAGCTGCACAAACAAAATATGAACCATCAAAAGCCGCAGTGACCGTATAATATGTATAGTTATAAACGCGGACTGGACGAGTGCTGATAACTGTAATTACAACCAGTAATTATTTGCAGATATAACCCTGCTAAACCTTTAATGATCAGCAGTGAATATTTTAGCAAAAAAAGTTTTCATATCATTCCATGACGCAGTGTCGGCGGCAGCATTGTATTCGATAGGCATATTAAATTTTTTGCCTGTTTCTGTTGATGCGGGGTTGGTAAAGGCATGCGTTGAATTGGCATAGGTCTTAAAAGTATAGTCTGCACCAACAGAGTCCATACTTTTTTTAAAAGCGGCAACTTCCTGCGGGCTTACAAACTTATCTGCCTCACCATGGCACACCAGTACTTTTGCTTTCAGCAAGTCTTTCTGCGGAGGCACGCCTGCAAGACTACCATGAAAACTTACGACACCTTTAAGATCTGCACCGAGCTTTGCTGCGTTTAATACCACATAACCACCATAACAATATCCTATGGCTGCTATATTATTAGTATCTGTTTGTGCATATTCTTTCAGCTTTTTTATAGCAGCATCAAGCCGGGTTCTTGCCAATTGCGGGTTTTGATAAAAAGGAGTTGCCATTGCCATCGCTTCCTGCGGGTTAGCAGCTATTTTTCCATTTCCATACATATCAACCGCCATAGCTATGTAACCCATTTCTGCCAATTGCTTTGCACGTTTCCTCGGATAATCATTTAATCCCCACCACTCATGTACAACCAAAACACCCGGGCGCTTCCCCTGCTTGTTTTCATCATACACAACATACCCTTTTGACGTTATGGTGTCTGCTGTATAACTTACTGCTTCTTCTTTAATTTTTGATTCAGAATATTTCTGATTATTTTGACTGTTTTCGGCAGTATTTGCATTATTGCACGAAATAGCAGAAACTGCAGTTAACGTTATTGCAGTCATAAAAGTGGGTAAACTTAATATTGTCATTATATAGATTTAAAAAGCAAAATAATTTTAGTAAATAACACAATCAAAAGTATAATGTTTCATTTTCTCAATAAAAGAAGTATGCAGCCAGGATTAAAATATTTTTAAACAGAGCGTCTGTAATAAATGTGTGTGGTTTTAAAATGCGCAGGTCAAAGTTCTGGTTTTTATACTTATCAGGAATCATTTTAATAAACATTGTTGTCTGATGAAAGCAATAGAACCGATTTTAAGCATTTTAAAATATTTTATTAAATAACCTTAATCAATAAAAGATTTTCTTCTCTGACAAACTGGCATTTACGTTAATTTTTCATATTTTTGCACCCTTAATTTTTTTAGATGGAAACCCTTGAGTTAACAGAAAAAGTACATGATGAACTGCGCCAGGGAGAAGCTTTTGCGCCTTTTACTGTTGATGCAAATGACTGTGTGAAAAAATTTTATATAGAAAGTTATGGCTGCGCAATGAATTTTGCCGACAGCGAAGTTGTGGCTTCCATTCTGCAAAAGGAAGGATTTGCAGCTACCAAACGATTTGAAGAAGCGGACCTGATTTTGGTGAATACCTGCTCGATCAGGGAAAAAGCGGAGCAAACAGTAAGAAAAAGATTAACCGAATTCAGAAAAGCAAAGCAGGCAAAACCCGGAATGCTTGTCGGGATTTTAGGCTGTATGGCAGAAAGATTAAAAGGCAAATTGCTGGAAGAAGAAAAGCTTGTTGATATAGTTGTAGGCCCTGACGCCTACAGAACTTTGCCTGGTTTGATAAAAGATGCAGATACAGGCCACAAAGGCGTAAACGTGTTGCTAAGCCGCGATGAAACCTATGCCGACATCTCCCCTACCCGTTTAAACAGTAACGGCGTTACATCTTTCGTCAGCATTATGCGCGGTTGTAATAATATGTGCAGCTTTTGTGTTGTTCCCTTTACCCGCGGCCGTGAGCGCAGCCGCGATGCTTTAAGCATTGTTAATGAGTGCCAGGCATTATTTGCAGATGGCTACAGAGAAGTTACTTTATTAGGGCAAAACGTTGATAGTTATTACTGGATTGATGAACAAAAAGATGTTGTTGTAACTTTTGCAAAATTGCTTGAAATGGTTGCCAGCATCAGCCCTTTGCTAAGAGTCCGTTTCAGCACTTCTCATCCAAAAGACATAACAGATGAAGTGTTGTTTACTATAGCAAAATATGAAAATGTTTGTAAATATATCCATTTGCCTGTCCAGAGCGGCAACTCACGTGTGCTGCAGTTGATGAACCGCACTTATACCCGTGAATGGTATATGGCGAAAGTAGCCCGGATAAAAGAAATTATTCCCGGTTGCGGTATTACCAGTGATGTTATTACCGGCTTTTGCACAGAGACAGAAGAAGATCACTGCGACACTCTTTCGCTGATGCGTTATAGCAGTTTCGATATGAGCTATATGTATTTTTACAGCGAAAGACCGGGAACTTTAGCAGCACGACGGTTTGCAGATGATGTACCGTTGGAAGTGAAAAAAAGACGGCTTGACGAAATCGTAAAACTGCAGAATAGTATATCCTACCAAAGCAATTTTTCAGATATTGGAAAGACATTTCAGGTATTAATAGAAGGAAATTCTAAAAAAAGTCAAAACGACTGGGCCGGAAGAAGCAGTCAGAACAAAGTGATCGTATTTTCAAAAGGAAGTCATAATCTGGGTAAAGGAGATTATGCAGATGTGAAGGTAAAATCTGCAACGGGAGCAACATTGATCGGAGAAATAATACAAGGCTAAATGGCGCCATTAATTACAGAAAATATTAACCGGATAGTAGCTGCTTGCAAAAAGCATCATGTTAAATATTTGTATGTGTTTGGTTCAGCAGCAAGAGGAAATGATTTTAACGAAGAAAGTGATGTAGATTTTTTATATGCTTTTGATAAAGAAAAAATTGTGTTTGATGATTATGCAGACAACTATTTTGACTTCAGATTTGGTCTTGAAGACCTGTTTAACAGAAACATAGATTTGCTGCCTGAAGAATTAATTACTAACCCTTATTTACTAAAGTCAATCAATAAGGACAAGATAAAATTGTATGGATAAAAATATAGAAAAATATCTTTATGATGCTCTTGAGTCTATACATGTTATTGAGAACCATTTAGCGAATATTAAAGATTTCTCAACATTTTCGAAAAATTTGCTTGTTAAAGATGCAGTTCAAAGAAGGTTGTCATGACGCTTCAATCAATATTACTAATATCAGAAAAATAATTTCTTTCAGGCATCTTCAATCCATGATTATGACAAAGTAGAAATTCCCGCAGTTTGGATTATTATGACAAAAGATTTAAATATTCTTAAGGAAGAAATTGAAATTATATTAAAGAAAACAGATGGATCTTCAATTAATTAAAAACCGGTTTGGAATAATAGGAAACAGTGCAGCGCTCAACCATGCATTAAGCGTGGCTGTACAGGTTGCAACTACAGATTTAAGCGTATTAATCGTAGGTGAAAGCGGCGTCGGTAAAGAAGCATTTTCATTAATTATTCACGCATTATCATCAAGAAAGCACAATCCTTTCATAGCAGTTAACTGCGGCGCCATACCCGAAGGAACCATTGATTCAGAATTATTCGGTCACGAAAAAGGTTCATTTACCGGCGCGGTAGACAGTCGAAAAGGCTACTTTGAAACCGTAAACGGGGGAACTATATTCCTGGATGAAATCGGCGAAATGCCGATAGGTACACAAGCCAGGCTCTTACGGGTTTTGGAAACCGGTGAGTTTATACGCGTAGGTTCTTCAAAGGTGCAAAAAACAGATGTAAGAGTAATTGCCGCTACCAACAGAGAACTGCTTGAATTTACACAAACCGGCAAATTTCGCGAAGATTTATACTATCGCTTAAGCACGGTGCCTATAAGGGTTCCTGCATTGAGAGACCGCCAGGAAGACACTGTTTTGTTATTTAGAAAATTTGTAATTGACTTTGCCGAAAGGTATAAAACAACACCTGTACAATTGGATGAGGAGGCTAAAAACCTGTTAATAACTTATCCATGGAAAGGAAATGTGAGAGAATTGAAGAATATTGCAGAGCAAATTTCAGTTTTAACGACAGAAAAGCTCATAAACGCAAAACAATTAAGGCAATTTTTGCCGGAGGCAAATATAAACAGGCTTCCTGTTTTGGCGAGCCAGGCAATGCACAACGGATCGCAGGTGCATGAATTTGCCAACGAAAGAGAAATGCTGTACAAACTTTTCTTCGACATGAAAAAAGATGTAACCGAACTGAAAAGAATGTTTGTTGAGATATTGCAAAATCCTTCCTCTTCGTCAGCAAACGCTGCCGTAGCTTATGCAAGAGAAACGCTGCTGCACGATTACGCACCGGTTAACCATGAGTACCAGCAACCGCAGCAGCAACCTGTCGCCAACGTGATAAATCATCCGCAACCGGTTATGTTAGATGACATTCACCACCACGAAGAAGTGGAAGAGTCGCTTAATATTATGGACAAGGAAAAGGAACTGATCATAAAAGCATTAAAAAAGCATAAAAGCAAACGCAAAGACGCCGCCAGCGATCTTGGCATAAGCGAAAGAACGCTGTACCGCAAGCTGAAGGAATATGATATTGATGATTAAGATTTGACGCATAATGCAGGAAGTATGAAATAGAAAGTATGAAAAATTAAAAATTAAAAGTTGAAAATGGAAAATAAAAAATCATTTCAGAAAAGGGCTTTTGTATTTCTTACTTCTTCTTTCGTATTTCGTACTTCTTACTTCGTACTTCTTACTTCGTACTTCTTACTCCTCTCCTCCTGCCATGTTTATTCTTTTAAAGACGTAAGCATACCCCCTGAAGTTAAAACGGTTAAGATAGGTTTTATTGAAAACAAGGCTCGCTACGTAGATCCGCAGCTAAGCCCGAGATTGACTGACAGGCTGCAGCAAAAAATAACAGGGCAGACAAGGCTTACACGAACAAATAATGACGATGCACATTACCAGATAAGCGGATATATTTCTGAAGATAACATAACCACCTCGGGCATCTCTAACCAGTCTGCTGCCACAAACCGGCTGACAATCGGCGTGCATATTACCTTCCTTAACACACTTACCGCCAAAACACAGGAATTTGATATCACCCGCAATTTTGATTTTAATGCCAATCTCTCCCGCCAGCAGGCAGAGGCTGCACTGAATGAAGACATTCTTAAAAATCTGTCAGATGAAATTTTTAACCGGATTTTTTCTAATTGGTAGCTAATTGTATTTTCACTCTATGAATCAATCTTCGGACAGAGTATTACGCTACCTTTCAGGTAATGAAAATATAGAAGATATATCAGTTAACGACCTGCGGAAACTGGCAGATGAAAGTCCTTATTTTCCTGTTGCCCGGTTTTTATTAGCAAAGAAATTAAAAGCCGAAAATAACAGTAATTTTTTACCGGAGGCACAAAAGACTGCTGTATACTTTTCAAACCCTTTTTGGCTCAATTATCAGTTAACAAATGAATCGGAGCTTGAGGTGCAATCTGATGAAAAGGATTTTATCAATAACATTCAAAATGCTCAATTACCGGCTTTAACAGAGTCAGCAGCGAATGAAGAAGCTGTTAAAAGCACTAAGAATGAAACTTTTGAAAACAATCATTTAGAAAAAATATCTGGCAATGAAGAAAAAGCTGATCAGCCGGAAGAGGAAATGGCTGCAATAGCAAGAAATTTTGATGCAGAAACTGAACAGTTTTTAGATGAAGCAGTAAGTACAGGAGAAACTTCTATTCCCGATAATATTGAAACTGTTTTATTGGAGCCGCAAACTGCGGCCGGGTTAGAAACTATTGAAGTTTTGGAAGAAATGGCTGGAGTATCGCAGCAAAAGGATGAAGCTGCTGAAGTATTTTTAAATGAGGTTTCAAAATCAGCAGAAGAAACTGCTGAACAAAATCTTGCCCAAACAGAAGAGGCTGATTTTGCTCCTGATATTTCAGAAGAAAACAAAGACAATGAAACCGCAGAGCAGGACGAGCATGAAAGAATGTTTCAAAACATTAAAGCAATGCTTGATGCCACCAGCGAAGAAGCAGACGCTGATACCAAAAACGCTGTTATTCCCATTGACCCGTATTACACGATTGATTATTTTGCCTCTCAAGGCATAAAGCTTGATCTGGATCAAAATCCGAAGGATGAGTTAGGGCAGCATCTGAAAAAGTTTACGCACTGGCTGAAGCACATGAAAAAACTTGGCCCTGAAGATGCCACGGAAGTTATTGCACGTACAGAAACAGACGCGGACATCCAGAAAATTGCAGAGTCATCAAATACGGCTCGTGAGGTGGTAACCGAAGCAATGGCTGCAGTGCTTGAAAAACAAGGTAAAAAAGATAAAGCTATAGAGTTATATAAAAAATTAACTTTCCTCAATCCCGACAAAAGCGTTTACTTTGCGGGTAAAATTAAAAATCTAAAAGGCTCCTGATGACTATTCTTTTTTTTATTCTGATTGTTTTAGCCACTGTAATACTCGGATTTATTATTTTAGTGCAAAATCCTAAAGGTGGCGGTCTTGCAGGCAATGTTGCGGGCTTCAGCAACCAGTTTATGGGCGTAAAGCAAACAAACGACGTACTTGAAAAAGGTACCTGGATATTTTCTTCCGTTATTGCTTTATTATGTATTTTTTCTACTTTTTTTATGACCAGCAGCAGCGGAAATAATAATGACATTTTAAATAAAATAAATACCAGCCAGGGAACAGCACCTTCAAGGCAGGCTCTTCCCCGGTCAGCTCCGCAACAAACAATACCGCCTGCTTCTAACCAGACAAAATAATGGCTTAAAGCAATCGTTTACAGATATAAAGTTACCCTGTCCCTGCAATGACAGGGTTTTTTATTTATTTTGAAGAATATTATAATTTTTATGAAAAACATTCTTATCTCCATAACAGCTATAGTTTTCATTACCGGTATAATCGCTGCATGGCTGATCCTCGGAAGCGCTACAACATTTAAGGAAAACAGAAAGTATCTTTTTGTATATACAGGCAAAGCCAGCCAGGACACAGTAATGGGTTTTATAGAAAAAAATGATCTGCTTAAAAACCCGGGAGTATTTGATTTTTTGGCAAACAAAACGGATGTATGGAAAAAGCTGAAACCTGGAAGATATGAATTAAAAAAAGGGGAAAGTCTGCTTACGCTTGTCCGTACGCTTCGGAATAACCGCCAGTCTCCGGTAAACCTTGTCATAAACAAACTGCGCACAAATGAAGATCTTGCAGGTATATTAGCAAAAAATTTTGAAGATGACTCTCTTGATGTAATCGGTTTTATAAATAATAATGACAGTCTTTCAAAACTTGGTGTGAACAGCCATACTGTAATGACGCTTGTTATTCCAAATACCTATACTTTGTTTTGGAACACCTCTGCCGGTCGCATCTTTAAAAGATTGAAAAGTGAAAAAGAAGCTTTTTGGGATAAAAAAGACCGTTTAAACAAAGCAAAAAACCAGGGTTTTTCTCCCGAACAGGTTTATACTATTGCATCAATTGTAGAAGAGGAAACCAACCAGGATGACGAAAAAGGAAATGTGGCGAGTGTGTATATAAACCGTTACAGGGCAGGAATGCCGCTTGGCGCTGATCCTACAATAAAATTTGCATTAAATGATTTTAGTTTAAAAAGAATTTATCGTAAATATCTTGATGTACAGTCGCCGTATAATACTTATAAAAATACCGGGCTGCCTCCCGGACCTATCTGTACACCTTCTTCAAAAACTATTGACGCCGTTTTAAATTCTCCGAAAACCAATTTTATGTATTTTGTTGCTAAGAGCGATTTTACGGGCCACCATACTTTCAGCGTTACTTATGCAGAGCATTTGCAGCATGCAAAAGAATACCAGAAAGCGCTGGACGAACTGATTTTGCGAAAACAAAATACTGCAAATACTGCCTTGTGAAAACTATTCAACGTATTATAGAACAATGGCAACATAAACGGGCTGCCAGGTACATTCTCAATTACATAAGGTGAAAAATATTCAACGTATTATAGAACAATCGCAACCCGTTACTTTTATCGCTGGTAAAAGCAAACGAATTATTTTGCCTGGCTTTTACGGCGTTCCTCTATATGATGCATTCAATTTTTTTATTGCGCAATTAAGAAAGTCCGGCCTCAACGGAAGGGCAAAATCTATTTCATTTGATTTTGCAATGGCCATACCTGCAGTGCTTATATGTCTTTTTACGGTCATTCCTTACATGCCCATTTCAAAACAATTTACCCGTGAATTGCTTAGAATAACAAGTCACATCGCGCCTGATCAAAATTCTTACAATTTTGTAAATTCCTTTCTCAAAGACTTTCTTAACACGCCACGTGTAGGATTATTGTCTTTCAGTTTTTTGCTTGTTATTTTTTATGCTTCAAATGCTATGTTAAGCATCATCAAAACATTTGACAGCGCTATTTATAAACAAAGAAAAAGCACCAATTTTATCAGGAAAAGAATAAAAGCCATAAGGCTTACCATTGTTGTTTTAGGCCTTTTAACAGGAACCGTTTTATTGCTTACAGGCCAGGGACTTCTGTTTCATAATATGATGAAATGGTTAAAACTAAAAGGTTCGGATGTTGTGTGGGTCTCAGCGGTAAGATGGATATTAACTATCGGTTTATTTTTTTATTCAATCTCATTTATTTATAAATATGCGCCTTCTGTCAAAAAACGCTGGCCAACAGTTTCTCCGGGATCTGTGCTTGCTACTTTTTTAATGATTGCTGCAACGGCAGCTTTTTCATTTTGGGTTAATCATTTTAATAATTATAATAAAATATATGGATCTCTCGGAACGATTTTAATGCTGATGTTTTTAATATATTTAAACTCTTTAATTCTGTTAATTGGGTTTGAGCTAAATCTGAGTATTACGTTTTTGAAAGCAATATCAAAAGAGGAAAAGCAGGAAAAATATACCTAATTGGAAGAAACGGTTTAACAAAACATTGACGTGGTATGTGTATTGCAATAAAGGTAACATAACTAAAAAAAATGAAAAAGGTAACAAAAGCACTAAGCATTTTAGCAATTTGTGCTTCTTTAAGCGTAAGCCCTGCAATGGCTCAAACCACTGATAATGCAAGTACCGGAACTACAAGCAGCAGTGATAATGATCATGATAATGATAATGGTGGAAAATGGGGACTTCTCGGATTAGCAGGTTTGCTTGGTCTTATGGGTTTAAGAAAAAAGGATGATGACAGACATAAAACTACATCCGTCAACCGTTAAAATGCTTAAAAATCTTTTATAATTGACTTCTAAAGGCTGTTTAATTACTAAATTTTTTATTGAATAATTGGATTAAATCCTTAAACCAATTATTCGGCTTGACTAAAAAGAGGTTGCCCAGCGTTTATCAGGCAACCTTTTTTTTATACTATTATATTATAGTTTCTATAGTTTTGCTTTCATAAAATTATACCATATTATTTCTTCCCTTGGTTCTGTTTTTTAAATTTATCTGTAAAAGCTATAAAAATTGCAATGCCTTCACAAACAAATACCCAAAACCCGAAAATAGTAATTGTAGGCGCCGGGTTCGCAGGACTTGAATTAGCAAAAAAACTTAAAAATAAACCGGTTGACGTGTTAATGCTTGACCGGCACAATTACCACACATTTCAACCGCTTCTTTACCAGGTGGCAACCGGGGCGCTGGAGGCTGAAACGATCGCATTTCCTGTAAGAAGAATTTTTCAGGGACAGGAAAATTTTTCTTTCGGGCTTGCAGATGTTTCTAAAATAAATGCAGAAAAAAACAGCCTCGAGACCAGTATCGGTGAAATTGGTTATGATTACCTCGTTATTGCAACCGGCGCTGAAACAAATTTTTTTGGAAATGCCCAACTTGAGCACTTTTGTATGGGCATGAAAAGTGTGCCTGAAGCAATGAATTTAAGAAGCATGGTGCTGCAAAGCTTTGAGGCGGCATTAGCCGAAAAAGACCCGGGCGAAAAAGAAGAATTGATGACTTTTGTCGTTGTGGGCGGCGGCCCTACAGGCACCGAGCTTGCTGGTGCATTGGCAGAGTTTAGAAATCATATCCTGAAAAAAGATTACCCAAAGCTTGATAACTGTGAAATGAGGGTCTTTGTGGTAGAAAGCAAACCGGTAGTGCTTGGAGTGATGTCTGAAAACGCTGCCGCAAAAGCAAAGGAATACCTCGAAGAAATGGGCGTGACGCTCTACAATGGCGTTCGTGTAAAAAGCTTTGACGGTGAGCTGCTCGAAATAAATGACGGGCGAAAAATAAGAACGCGCAATGTTCTTTGGGCGGCAGGTGTGGTAGGGCAATTTCCTGAAGGAATAAGCGGGGAAAATGTTGTAAAGGGCAACCGGATACAAACAGATGAAATAAACAGGGTAAAAGGTTATACAAATATATTTGCCGTAGGCGATGTCGCTGCTGTAATTACAGGCGATACTCCTGACGGCTATCCTGGTGTTGCCCAGGTGGCATTGCAGCAGGGACAGCAGCTTGCCAAAAATTTATTGGCAATTATTGGTGGCAAAAAAACGGAACCTTTTAAATACAATGATAAAGGCTCAATGGCGACTATAGGAAGAAACAAAGCGGTTGCCGACATTGGCAAATTCCATTTCAGCGGATTTATTGCATGGATATTATGGTGTTTTGTGCATGTATTTTCTTTGGTTGGCCTGCAAAACCGGATCGTTGTTTTTATAAACTGGTTAGGGAGGTATTTTTCTTATAACGGTCCCGCCCGTATTATTATAAGGCCTTTCAGCAGAGAATCTATGACGGAAGATACGAAAGCAAAATAGTTGTTTTTTCAATTTTTTTATAATGTAAACAACGCAGGCTTATCAGGAAAACGAGTCATTTTTACAGTTACGGCTTCAGCAGTTGAAATAGAAACCATACAATTCTTAACAAAAGCAGTTGCAGAAGTAACATGTGCCAAAGAAATTTGCTGCAAAAAAAATATTGGAGATGAAATAAAAATCTCACCTGATTGATTGAATTATTTTAGTTTACTTTTCAGTTTAATTTCAATTTTTCTTATGAAAATTACTGCAGCTTCTTTTGTAATTCCAATACTTGTAATGTGTATTACTGCCTGTAATGCAAACAGCAAAGGGAAAAAGGATGAAAAAATGAATGTAGTTGCAGACTCTTCAAATGCAGTAAAATACCAACTGGTTACAGATGCCATAAAATCGCCCGTGCAGATGACAGCAGCCCCTGATAATACAACCCGTTTATTTATCAGTGACCTCAGCGGTAAAATATTCATTTTACAAAACGGACAGCTATCAAAAACACCTTTTATTGATATCGGCAGTAAGCTGGAGCAAAAGGATACAACTGCCTCTATGAGGGCCATTTTCAGTATGGCATTTCATCCTGATTTTGCAAACAATAAAAAGTTTTATATATGCTACAATGCACCGGCAAGCGATACCTCAGATAAATGTAAATTGAGGATTTCTGAATTCAGGGCTAACAATAATAACCCTGATGCAGCAGATCTTTCAAGCGAACGTAAAGTGTTTGAGGTGGATGGCAGTACTGTAGGCGTGGATGATTGCGAGATTGCCTTTGGCCCGGACGGTTACCTGTATATTTCTGTAGGAGACAATGGTACGCCATTAGAAAAGCGGGAGGCCCAGCATCTTAATTCTTTCCTGGGCAAATTATTGCGGATTGATGTAAACAAAACGCCTTATGCCATTCCTCCGGATAATCCTTTTGTCAGTAACAAAAATGCAAGGCCCGAGATATGGTCTTATGGATTAAGAAGATTATGGCGTTTCTCATTCGATCCTGAAACACACCTTTTGTTTGGCGCTGACATTGGCGATAAAATGCAGGAGGAAATAGACATTATACAAAAAGGCGGAAACTATGGATGGCCTGTAAAAGAAGGTGACACTTTAGCCGTTAAGAATACGAATGCAGATACTTCAAAATTTATTGCACCGCTTAATACCTATTCTCATAAAGATGGAATATGTGTTATCGGAGGTAATATGTATCATGGAAAAGAACTGCCTTTTTTAAAGGGCAGATATGTATTTGCTGATTTAAACGGAGGTTTGTTTTCGATTGGTGAAGACCTGCATAAAAAATGGATACGTCAACCCATAAAACTTCTTAATCCACCTGCCGCTCCCTTAAACATTTTTAGCGTTGATAAAGACAGAAATAATGAACTGTATGTTTTGGGGGTGCTAAATACACCTGCGGGATCAAAAGGAGTCATTTATAAACTAATACATAGTTAACAGCGCAAATTAAATTTGCATAGTATTCTCTGCAATTAAAACTAAATGAATGCTTAGCCCTGCAATTGTAATTTTCGGTTACGAATGAAGTTTGTAAAATGTCTCACTGTTATAACCAGAGTTTCTCTTTGAAATAATTACCTGTTAACATTCAAATAAAATACTTATACATGTAAACTTTAAGATTTTTGATGTTCAGCAATGTTTTTTCCTTAACAAATGAGCCGCTATTTTTGACAGTTGCAAATGTTGCTTATGAAAAACATAGTGTTACCGGTTTTTATCATTTTAACCTTTATTCATGCAGACGCCCAGTATTATTATTCGGATATCATCGGGACAAAACAGACAAACCAGCAATACAGATTACTTCGTGCTTTTCAATTCAAAAGCATTAATGCTGTAAGTTTCGAAGGCAATCAGCCGTCAAAAGACTTTCTTTTAGAACAAATTATTACAGCGGATGGCCACCGGATCATCACTCACTCGGCTTCTGCAGGCAGTATGGAATCTTATTTTATAAGTAATTATCAGAATAATAAAGTAAACAAAACTGTTGACAGCAGCAATAATGCTATTAACACGGTGATGTACGAATATGATAATATGGGAAAAGTAATCTCAACAAGTGCAACAAGCAAAGATTTCGATAAAACGTTTACGAACGAAGAACGGCACCTCTGGAACTATAATGAAAAAGGCTTACCTGAGAAAATGATAAAAATAAAAAACCGCACCGATACAACATTTGTGATTTTCAGCTATGATGATGATAATGTGGCTGAAGAAAAATGGACAAAAAATAACAGGATTATCGAAACGTATTATTATTACTATAATGAAAAAAAACAACTGACAGACATTGTGCGTTTTAGCCGGAAAGCAAAAGCTATGTTGCCTGATTATATATTCGAATACGACAATAAAGGCCGCATAACACAAATGACTCAAACGCAAAGCGGCAGCGCTAATTACCTTGTCTGGAAATATACTTATAACGAAAACGGCATGAAAGAAAAAGAAATTGTTTTTAATAAACAAAAGGAAATGCTGGGAAGAATTGAATATAGGTACCAGTAATCATTTAATAAGCTATAATCATTTAAAATATGCTCTCACTTTCTTTTGTTTGAAATTGTAAAACCTGCGTTCTAAATATTCCGGCTGCGGTTACTACATCCTTAACCAATTGCTTATTGTAAATTTGATTGTAAATAAATTAAAAGGCAGAATGAAAGCTATATTTATAAATCCGTTTACAGACTTTGGTTTTAAAAAAATATTTGGAGAGGAAGCAAGTAAACCTTTGCTTATTGACTTTCTTAATTCTTTGCTGCCTCCGCAAAATCAGATAAAGAATCTGTCTTTTAGAAATCCGGAACAGTTAGGAGCTGCAAATACAGACAAAAAAGCCATTTATGATATTTATTGCGAGAATAGTAAAGGAGAAAAGTTTATTGTAGAACTGCAAAAAGCAAAGCAGAATTATTTTAAAGAAAGAAGCATTTTTTATTCTGCATTTCCAATACGTGAACAGGCGGAGAAAGGCGATTGGAACTATAATTTAAAAGCTGTTTTTTGTATTGGTATTTTAGATTTCACTTTTGATGATTATACAGTCGAATCTGAATTTTCTGAGGTTGTTCATACCATCAAATTAAAAGATCAAAATGGTAAGCTTTTCTACGATAAATTGACTTACATATATCTGGAAATGCCTAACTTCAATTTGCTGGAACAGGATTTAAAAACCCGTTTAGACAAATGGTTATTCTTTATAAAGCATTTGGAAGATTTTCAAAGTATTCCATTAATATTTAAAAAATGAAGTTGTTTTTATGGAAGCATTTCATAAGGCAGAATTGGCGAAGCTTGCTCCCGCAGAATTGGAAAATTATGAAAATAGTTTAAAGGTTTATCGTGATCTGAAAAATGTTATTGATACGGCAAGAGATGAAGGACGAAGACAAAGAGAAACCGAAATTGCAAGCGAATTAAAAAGAAATGGTGTTCCTGTAGAAATTATAATTAAAACAACAGGACTTTCAGAAAACGAAATAAATCAATTGTAAGTATGAAAAAATAATTTAATTAATTATAAGATAAGGCAGACCAAATATATACTTTTAGCCTCAAGCTTTCCAGCAGATGACTTATTGATTAATGACCCAATGACTTTTCTATTGACACAGTAACTTGCTACTTCCATCCACCACCGAGAGAACGATATAAATCAACGATTGCCTGCAATTGCTGCAACCGGTCGTTAACCCGGCCAAGTTCGGCTCCCAACAAACTCTGTCTTGCCTGGATTACTTCAATATAGTTGGCCGATCCATAGCGTAATAGTTCCCGGCTGTATTCTACCGATTTTTGTAATGCGCTTAATTGCAAACTTCTGACTGATACCTTTTCTGCTGCGGTTTGGTATAGAGAAATAGCATCTGACACTTCCTGCCCCGCAGTTAATAATGTATTTTGAAATGTTAAAAGAGCCGCCTGCTGCTGCGAACGCGCAACTTCAAGCCTTGTTCTATTAAGCCTTTGATTAAATACAGGTTGCGTCAGTCCTCCTGCTACGCTTGCAAACACAGAACCGGCATTAAAGAAATTTTTCACGGTGAGGCTTGATAAACCACCGGAACCTGTTATAATTAATGAAGGATAAAAGTAAGTCCGGGCAATATTTGTTTCCTCAAAAGAATTACGAAAACCGTATTCTGCCTCCTGCACGTCGGGCCTGTTGGCAAGCAACTGGGCAGGCACACCTACCTGCAATAATGAAATAGTGGTTTGATTGTCTATGCTGCTTCTTTCAATTGTTCCCGGCGCTCTTCCCAGTAAAATGCTCAATGCATTTTCGGTTTCTCTTATACTTTGCCTCAGATCCGGGATGGTTACCTCTGCGGCATAGCGGCTCGCTTCGCTTTGCACTACTGCAGCTCCTGTTACCACTGCCGCTTCTTTTAAAGCACGCATGGTTTGAACGGTAGTATCCCAGTTTCTGACGGTCAATTGTGTTATTGCCAGTTTAGCGTCTAATCCAACTAAAGAATAATAATAGCTGGCAATTGATGCTACAAGCCCGGTTTGCACTGCCTTTGTATACGCTTCGCTTTGCAATAAAGAAGCTAAACTTGCCCGCCTTGCACTGCTCAACCTGCCCCATAAATTAATTTCCCAGCTTGAGCTTGCTCCTAATTGGTATTGCGTTGCTGAGTTTCTTATTCCAAAACCCTGAACTGCTGATAATTTAGATTCAGTCACCTGCGTATTTGCATTGAGGGTCGGATAAAATGCCGCACCGCTTTGCAAATAATAAGACTGTGACTGCTGCACTCTTGTATAGGCAACTTTTAAATTAAGATTTTGTGCTATTCCTTCAGTTATCAGTCTTTGTAAAATTGGATCTGTAAAGACTTCTGTGTAGTGAAGGTTAGCAATGTTATTTGTATCCGCTGAAGAAGAATCACGGTAAAGCCCCGCAGTTGAAATGGCAGGAGCGCGATATGTCTGCGTTACTTTACAAGATGAAATGGTTAATGCTGATAAGGAAAATATAAGAAAATACTTAAAAAGCTTTTTATTGTTCATAATTCTTTATTAGTCGGCGATCTTTTGGTCAATTTATGTTTTGGTTACCGGCTTTATATCTTGTCTGAACCACTTTTTAGCAGGATTAAAAGGATTATAGGGATAAAAATAATTTTATTGTCAAATCCTGAAATTTAAATGATAAGAGTATAACTCTTTTCATTCCTAATATCTATATTTCCTCATAATTGTTTAAATCCTTCTAAAACGTGGTTCTGACAATCCTTTAAATCCTTCAAATCAAGGTTCTGATATTCCTCATAATCCTTTAAATTCTGCTAAATCCAGATTCAGACAATTCTTTAAATCCTGCTAAGTCGTGGTTCTGATATTCCTTTTAATCCTTCCAAATCCGGGTTCTGACTTTCTTCCGGCAAGGGTTCTTTTGGCGCTCCGCTTATTTTTTCCTGCAACGTTTGAAATATAATAAACAAAACAGGAATTGCAAAGACACCAAACAAAGTTCCTATTAACATACCTCCTACTGCGCCTGTACCAATAGAGTTGTTACCTGCCGCTCCTGCACCAGACGCTATCATTAATGGAACTAAACCGAGCACAAATGCGAAAGAAGTCATCAAGATTGGTCGTAACCTTGCTACTGAGCCTTCTATGGCTGCCTGCACAACAGGCATGCCTTTTTGTCTTCTTTCTACAGCAAATTGCACAATAAGAATAGCATTTTTAGCCAGTAAACCTACCAGCATAATAAGTGTTATCTGCAAATAAATATTATTAGTCACTCCAAAAATCTTAGCGAATATAAAAGCGCCTGCCAAACCTACAGGCAGCGACAGCAAAACAGAAAAAGGAAGGACATAACTTTCGTATTGGGCGCTTAGAAGAAAGTAAACAAAAAGGATACAAAGCATGAAAATATATACTGTCTGGCCGCCAGAAGAAAGCTCTTCCCTTGTCATGCCCGAAAACTCGTATCCATAACCTGCAGGCAGTGTTTGCGCAGCTACTTCCTGCACTGCTTTTATTGCATCGCCCGAGCTGAAACCGGGTTTAGGCGAGCCGTTTACACCTATAGATGTAAAAAGATTAAATCTTGTAATTGCCTGAGGACCATAAACCCTGGTGAGAGAAATAAATTCACTGATCGGGGCCATTGTACCGGTTGTATTTCTTACATAAATACTATTTATGCCCTCCGGGTTGGCCCTGAATGAAGGCTCTGCCTGGTACATTACCCGATACTGCTTGCCAAACTGGTTAAAATTAGAAGCGTAGACGCCTCCGTAGTATCCCTGCATAGTGCTTAAAATATCACTAACTGCTAAACCGGCCTCTTTAACACGCGCAACATCTACATTAATAAGATATTGCGGAAAGTTTGGATTGAAAGAAGTTGAAGCATATTGTATCTGCGGCCTTTGACTTAATGCAGCCAAAAAAGCAGTGCTGACTTTGTAAAATTGTGCAATATCACCACCGCTTTTGTCCTGTAACTGAAATTCAAAACCCCCGGTAGTACCAAAACCCTGTATAGTTGGCTGTGCAAAAAATATAACTTTTGCATCCCTTATCCCACTCGTCTTGGCAAACATTTTACCGATTATTGATGTTACGTCTTCTCCTTTTCCGCCACGCGCAGACCATGGTTTGAGCCGCATGATAACCATTCCATAATTGCTTCCCGTTCCGCTAATCATGCCCCTGCCGGTAATTCTTAAAATATTAGAAACCTCGGGAACTGTCTTTGCAATCTGTTCAATCTGCTTGGTCACTTCCTCTGTACGCTCACGCGAAGCGCCCGGGGGTAAGCTTATGTCTGACATAACCGTTCCTAAATCTTCGTTTGGCACAAAACCAGTCGGCGTTGATTTCATCAACAGGTAAAGAACTGCTGTGAATACTGCAATACCGAGCATTGCTACCCATTTGTTGTGTGATAAAAAAGATATACTTCTTTTATACTTTGCTGTTGTAGCGTCGAAGGCCGCATTAAATGCAGCATAAAATTTTTGCAAAAAGTTTTTATGTTTGTGCTCTCCCTCTGTGTGCGGCTTTAAAAACATTGCACATAAGGCAGGGCTAAGCGTAAGAGCGTTTACAGCAGAAAGAATAATAGATATAGCCAGTGTAAGACCAAACTGTTTGTAAAATACCCCGGCAGATCCGCTGATAAAGCTTACAGGTATAAACACCGCTGCCATAACGAGGGTTATGGAAACAATAGCGCCAGAGATTTCACTCATTGCGTCAACGGTCGCTTTACGTGCCGAAGTATAGCCTTGGTCTAACTTTGCATGTACGGCCTCTACCACTACAATAGCGTCATCTACCACAATACCTATAGCCAATACAAGAGCGAATAAAGTAAGCAGGTTTATCGTAAAACCAAAAAGGTTTAAAAAGAAGAAAGTGCCTATAATAGCAACAGGTACTGCAATGGCCGGAATAAGCGTAGAACGCCAGTCTTGCAGAAATACAAATACTACTATAAAAACAAGTACAAAAGCCTCGATAAGTGTGTGAATAACTTTATCTATAGAAGCGTTTAAAAAGTCATTAACATTTACGAGGGAAAGATAATGAATGCCTGCGGGAAAAGTTTTGGAAGCTTCGTCCAGCGCCTTAATGGATTGGGTAATTACTTCCTTCGCATTTGACCCTGCTGTCTGGTTAATGGCTACTGCTGTAGATTGTTTTTCATTGAGGCGGGTAAAGCTTGAATAGTTTTGAGAACCTAACTCTATTCTGGCAATATCTTTAAGACGCAAAATTTGTCCGTTTCCGGCAGATCTGATAACAATATCTCCAAATTCAGTGGGGTTTTTTAAACGTCCTCTGTATTTAATAACGTATTGAAAAGATTGCCGTCCCTGTTCACCAAACTGGCCTGGTGCTGCTTCAATATTTTGCTCTGCCAAAGCCTTGTTTACATCGTCTGGTATCAGTCCGTAGCTCGCCATAACATCCGGTTTGAGCCATATACGCATAGAATAATCCAGCGTACCGAAAGCAGTTGCGTCACCAACGCCTGCTATACGTTTTATTTGCGGTATCAGATTGATGTTGGCGTAATTCTGCAAAAAGGCCTGGTCGTAAGCGGGCACATCACTATATAAAGCAAATATCAGCACATTGCTGCTTTGTCTTTTTGCAGTGGTAACACCTGAACGCGTCACTTCCTGCGGCAGCAGACTGATAGCGCGTGCAACACGGTTTTGCACGTTTACTGCAGCAAGGTCTGGGTTGGTGCCTAATTTGAAATTAATGGTAATGGTGGCAGAACCATCGTTACCGGCAGAAGAGGTCATGTAAGTCATATTCTCCACTCCGTTTATCTGCTCTTCAAGAGGCACAATTACGCTGTTAAGCACCACGTCTGCGTTTGCACCCGGGTAAGAGGTAGAAACCTGTACGGTAGGGGGCGCAATTTCAGGATACTGGGCAATAGGAAGTGACAGTAAACCTAAAATACCCAATATAACAATGATAATGGAAATAACGGTTGAAAGTACAGGCCGTTCTATAAATGTTCTCAGCATAAAAATTTAATTCAATGGTTGTTAGATCCCGGATATAAGTTGCGGGTCACATGTTAGGGGTTACTGTTTGTAATCCTTGTATTATTTTTTACTTTTCCACTTTTCACTTTTCACTTCCTCACAGACTCTGCTGGTAAACACTGTCTGTATTTACTTGTCTTGGCTTTATAGCCGCCCCTTCTTTTAAAGAAGCTACACCTTCCAGCACAATCTTTTCTCCCGGGCGTAGACCGGACGTTACAACAAAAAACTGCCCGTTGTTGTTTTCCAGCACTTTTATTTCTTCGCTTCTTACAGTACCGGTGCTTTCAACAACATAAACAAATTTTTTGCCTTGTATTTCATACGTTGCTTTTTGCGGCACCATCAGTGCAGTGTCAATCGTTCGTGGTATGCGTACAATTCCGCTGCTTCCGCTGCGGACAACGTTTCCGGGGTTTGTAAAAGTAGCCCTTACGCTTACAGAACCTGTTTCAGTATTAATTAGCCCGCTTGCTGTTTCTACCCTTCCTTTTTGAGGAAACTCAGTACCGTTGGAAAGAATAAGTGAAACCGGGGGTATCGTAGCAAGCCTTGCATGCATGGTGGCGCCTTTTGTATTTTTAGAAAAATTAAGCGCCTGTTTTTCATTAATAGAAAAATACGCATAAATTTTGCCGATGTTGGATACGGTTGTAAGTGGTTGCACTGTATTGCTGCTTACAAGGCTCCCGATTTTGTAAGGAATAGTTCCTACAACACCGTTTACAGGACTGGTAACAGAAGTATAGCCAAGGTTTGTTCTTGCATTAGCTAATGTTGCACGGGCTTGTGCAAGGGCTGCCTGTTTTGCTTCAAGCGTGTATTCGGCAGATTCGAGTTCAAAATGACTAATAATATCTTTTTCGACAAGCGGTCGCACTTTGTTCACCTGCATTCTGGCAGCATCAACCTCCGCCTGTGCTATTTTTATGTTTGCATTAGCTGTACGTACTTCCTGTTCGTATTGAGGAGCGCTGATGCGAAAAAGTGGCTGGCCTTTTTTTACTGTCGCACCTTCGTCTACATATATGGCTTGAATATACCCGTCTATTTTAGGCCGTATTTCAATGTTTTGCTGCCCTTGAACTGTAGCGGGATAATCACTGTTTAATGTGGTGGTACGCGGAGTGACCGTAACAACAGGATAATCTTTTACCTCGTTAGGATTGGCAGCGCCAGGGCCGCCGGGAGCCTTCTGATCTTTTTTTCCACCACAGGCAGCTAAAAATAATATTAGTAATACAGTTAGAAATAGTGCCGGTTGGGTTTTTTTACTCATAAATAATAGATTTAACATGAGGATTTAAAAAAAATCCTTTAATTATATTTAATAGCAAATTGCGGTTAGATGTAACTCTTTAAATGACACTTAAAATTACATCTTTAAAAGATGTAATGAGTGATTCAAAGGTCATTGCCCGTGAAGAGGATATGAAATGCAAAGTTGTAAAATTATACATACAATTCAAATTTATATTTATAAGAAAAGGGATAAGGAAGCTTTTTAATACAAAAATTTTTAAAACTAACTACCGGATACAATTACTTTGCATAAGTAATAGCTTGTTTATACAACTTAAATACGTGCCTGGTTGTATTAAATAAATAAATAACAGTTATTAAGATTAAGGAAAAGTGCTGCAGCTTTTCTTTTAAATGATAAAGAAACATGAAAAAAGATATTGTAATTATAGGCGGTGGATTTGCAGGTATAAATATGGCGTTGAAATTGGCTAAAAAAGCAGGTTTTCATATTACAGTTGTTGACAGAAACAATTATAATTTCTTTCCCCCGCTGCTGTACCAGGTTGCCACCGGCTTCCTCGAAGTTTCTAACATAAGTTATCCATTCAGAAAACTGTTTCAAAGATTTAATAATGTAAATTTTCGTTTAGGTGAATTACAAAAAATAAATTCCGCTGAGCGCAAAGTCATGTTAACCACAGGTGAGTTAAGATACGATTATCTCGTTTTAGCAACAGGCACGGAGTCGAATTATTTTGGAATAGAGAATATTAAAAAAAATGGTATCTCTATGAAAACGCTCAATGATGCCACGAATATGCGTAATTATTTATTGCTGAAAATGGAAGAAGCCACCATTGCGACAGATGAAACGGAAAAGAAAAAATTAACGACAATTGTAATTGCCGGCGGCGGCCCTACAGGAGTGGAAATTGCAGGCATGCTTTCTGAAATGAGGAAAAATGTTTTTAAAAAAGATTATCCTGAATTAGCGGGTCATAAGGGAGCCATTTATCTCGTAGACGGCGGTCCGAAATTGCTTGGACCGATGAGCGAACACGCCCAAAATTACACGTACGATACGTTGATAAAAATGGGCGTAAATGTTGAGCTTAATAAACAGGTAAAAGATTATGTAAACGATACAGTGATATTTTCAGACGGGGAAACTATCCAAACCAAACTACTGATATGGGCAGCAGGTGTAACTGCTACTGTTTTCGAAGGTATTCCTGCTACAAGCTATGGAAGAGGAAAAAGATTATTGGTTGATGCATTTAATAAGGTGCAGGGTACAGAAAATATGTATGCTATCGGTGATACCTGTTTTCAGACCACAGATGCAAACTTTCCTAACGGTCATCCGCAGTTGGCGCAGGTGGCTATACAGCAAGGAAAAAATTTAGCCGCCAACTTTTTACGCATGGAAAAGAATGAACAGTTGGTTCCTTTTAAGTATCATGACAAAGGCTCGATGGCCATTATCGGAACAAACAAAGCAGTCGCAGATTTACCAAAACCAGTACTTCATTTTACGGGATTTATTGCCTGGTTTATGTGGGTGTTTATACACCTTGTTTCTTTAATTAATTATAGAAATCAGTTAAGAACTCTTTATAACTGGATAGCGGCTTATTTTACCAGAGACCAGTCTTTACGCATGATTATCCGTCCGGCAAGCAAACACGTTGATGATGCAAAACCTCAGACAGAATTAGTGCCGAATACAAAGTAATTTTAAACACATAGAGACATAGAATATGAAGAAAACATAGAAAGAGTATTAAGAAAACAAGTTAATTCTATGTTTCTATGTCTCTATGTGGTAAAAATATTTATGCCAACCATACTGTTTTTAGCATCTATCACTTCTCTTATTGCACTTTTTACTTCATGCGTTGTAATGTCGGCTACTAAAGAAGCATCATGTTTACAAAAACCTTTGTATTCATTAAACATCAGGGAAGACGTGCCGCATAAAGGGCAATTCATGGTAAAAGAAAGCAGGTTGCGGTTAAGTGTCGTTGTCATTGGCAAAGCATTAATGATGTTAGCAAACCAATAGATGCCAATGGTTGGTCTTCGCAAAGCTCTGGCCAGGTGCAATGGACCGGTATCATTTGATATAATAATATCAGAAAAAGATAAGAGACCGGTAGTACCGCCTAATGATAATTTATCCGATAAATCCTGCACCTCATCTTTGTAAATCATATTGTTAACAACAGCATCTACAATCTCTCTTTCCCACGCCAGGCCGGTAATACAAACCTGGTAACCAAGCTCTGTCAAATAGTCTGCAGTTGTGGCAAAACTTTTCTCCGGCCAACGTCTTTTTATGTCGCTTGCCCCGGGATGAATGATTGCAACAGGTTTGTTACCAGGATTTATTAAAACACTTTTTGCTTCAGTCAAATCTTCATTTGTAACTGCAATCTGAGGCTCTATGTTTTTTGTTTTGGCTCCTGCCCTGCTTACAACTTCCAGGTAACGCAAAGTTTCATTGAAGTAATAAATATAAGGCACATTAATATCGAGCGCTGCGGCATCAGGCGTTTTAAGGCCGGCGGTTAATTCTGCCCCAAGCCTTAAAAGAAACGGATTTGAATTTTTTCCACCTCCGTGTATTTGAAAAGCTATATCAAATTTTTCTTCCTGCATTTTAGTAAAAAATGCAGCTAATACTTCTTCGTCCGGTACATAACCTTCCCTTTCGCTAATCCCCGGGTATAAAGGAACTACTATAACCCTGTCAACCGGCCCGGGGCGGTTTTGTAAATAGTCTTTATGCCATGCTCTCCCTAAAAGCACAATCTCAGCATCCTTAAAAGTTTCGCGAAGAGCCTGCAACGCAGGTAAAGAAAAAATATAGTCGCCAAGAGCATTTGCCCTTAACACCGCAATCTTTTTAATCATAACATTAATAAGAAATAAAACACATAGAGACATAGGTTATAAAGAAAACATAGTGATATCAATTAAATGAAAACTATGTGTCTTGCATAGTTCTATGTGCCTATGTGTTTCAAAAACTTCTTTTAAAAACTAAGCTTTAAGGATTTCTGAGTTAGAATTGCACAATCCGAGAAGATAAGCTTTGGCGATCACGTGGTCGCGCATTTTTTCTTCAATTGCTTCTCTCTCTGTATCGGCAGGCAAATCTAAAATTGTATCAAGTGCAAACACTCTGTACCAGTAGTGGTGAATGCCTTCAAAATATTTTGGGCAAGGGCCTTCATAACCAAAACTATGATTGTTTGCCAATCCTTCAACAGCGCCTTCGGGCAGCGTTCCTTCCTTTATTTCCGCGGTAGCGTAGGGAATATTAAATAACATCCAATGCGTCCAGATAGGAATGGCGTCAACATCTTCAAAAATCAAAACCAGGCTTTTTGTCTCAGCAGGAATCCCATCAAAAAAAAGCGGCGGACTTACATTTGGCCCAAGGCAGGTATATTGTTTCGGAATTTCTTCCCCATTGTTAAATATGCTTCTGATTATCATGTTTACACTTTTTATATGCAGAAATGTTGTTTTAAAAAATCCTTTTGGGGTTATATATCTTAATCAGGAAGTTAATGCGAGTCTTTTACTTATTTCCATAAAGTCTGCATTTTCATAAGAATCTATTACTATATCTGCCTGGTATAACTTTTCCGACGAATGCGTTTCTGTAATAGCAACACATTTCATTTTTGCATTTTTTGCTGCTGCCACACCAATTGGCCCGTCTTCTACAACCATACATTGGTCGGCAGATAAGCCAAGTCTCTTTGCAGCCAGTAAAAAAATATCGGGAGCAGGCTTACTATTTTCAACTTCGTCACCCGTAACTATAACATTAAAATATTGCAAAAAATTTAATTGCTTTAAAACCAGTTGCATTTTCTCTTTTCTCGAACTGGTAGCAAGCGCCACTTTTACAGGATAATTTGCCATACTTATCAAAAAAGCCTCAGCAGCTAATACAGGTTTTATGGGGTTGTCAGTAATGATTTCGACAAAATAATCAAATTTTTCTTTTAAAATCCTCTTTACATCTTCTTCGCCGGTTATTCCCAAATGCTCTTTTATCACATTTGCGCTTCTGATGCCCAATAATGGTTGATAATCTGTAAAACTAAGTTTTTTGCCATAATCATTAAAAACCTTTTCCCATGCTAAATAATCTGCTTCTGTGCTTACAATTAAAGTTCCGTCCATATCAAATATTACTCCTTTATATGGAAGCAGAGCAGGATTATCAATTACTAAATCTGGTTGTTCTTGTTCTTTCATTTAAAATAAAATTAGATGTGGAATCTGCATAGTTAAAAATGCTGATATGCTTTTGGTGCGTGAAGTAATACTTTTTTTGCAAAAAAGTAAAATAAACAAATAACCAAAAATTGCAGGTGATGTATTTGGTAAAAAAATAAAATGAAATAATACTCAAAGATTTTATAATGGGTTTTTACTTAGTTTTATTAAATTATACCTGACTACTTTTTAATTAAAATTGTCAACAAGTAATATAAGTATTAAGAATCAATATGTAATTATTATTTACAGCAGAGGCTTTAATGAATCAGTTTACAAAGTATTATGAACGAAAATATGCTTCTTAAAGAGCAGAAATTTAAAAATATTTGCAAGATTGCTGTATTAAGGGCAAATGCTCTGGGAGATTTTATAGTTACTTTACCTGCTTTAAAAGCTATCCGTTCCGCTTATCCTGATGCCGAAATCGTTCTTTTAGGAAAGCCCTGGCACAAACAATTCCTGGTGAAAGACCGCACTCCTGTTGATCGTGTGATTATTGTTCCAATAAAAAAGGGAATCAGAACAGAGGCAAACAAAGTTGAAGATGAGAAAGAAGTAAATGATTTTATTATAGAAATGCAAAAAGAGCAATTTGACATTGTTCTCAACTTTCAGGGAAACGGAGTTTCAGCAAATCCTTTTATAAAACAATTCGGAGCAAAAGTAACTGCCGGACTTGTCAGCGAAAAATCAGAAAAGCTTGATCTTTCATTGGATTATTATTATTATCAAAGTGAAGTTATTCGTTTCCTGGAAGTTGCAAAGCTGATAGGAGCTGCATCGTTTGAATTGGAACCTGAAATAAAGATCCTTCAACAGGATGAACAGGAAATCAAGGGATTTATGGCTTTACTTAATAATAAGCCTTACATAGTTTTACATCCCGTTGCCATTGATATAAGGCGAATGTGGCCAATCGAAAATTATGCTGCAGTGGCCAATGAGCTTTCGCAAAGAAATTTTGAAATTGTTTTTACAGGTGCAAAGGAAGATCGCCGCGCAATTGACAACATTTTATATAAAATGAATTCTGCCGCCATTAATGCCTGCGGAAATTTTAGTTTAGGCGGACTTGCTGCATTGCTTTCACACGCATCTTTAATGATTGCTGCCGATACAGGCCCTTTGCATGTAGGTCGCGCGGTCAAAGTGCCGACAATTGGTTTTTACTGGGCTCCTAACCTCATAAACTGGGGACCACTTACACGTGCCATACATCGTCCTTTAATTTCGTGGAATATGGCTTGTCCTCTCTGTGGTATTATTCCCAACGATCCTTATCCTTTTGAGCCGCATACTGACACATGTGATCACGAAGTTTCTTTTGTACGCGATATTAATGTAGAAAAAGTGCTGGATGCAGTTGAAAGTCTGTTACATGTAAATGAATGATCTCTGAAATACTGCTGCATGACGCAAAGAAGATATTAACAAGTAAGAATAAATTTTATTGGAAAATAGTAAGCTAAATAGTAGCATTGCGGTTAAATAATGTCTGAACCGGGATTTGTGAGATTGATGAGATTTGTGGGAAACAGATTTTCCGCTACTTAGCGCCTTTGAGCCTTTGAGCCTTTGTGGAAAAAAAAATGAAAATGAATAAACCTTTACGCGTCTTAACATGGCATATTCATGGCAGCTACCTGTATTATCTTACACAGGCGCCATGTTCATTTTATTTGCCCAAAAAAAACAGCACAGAAGAAGGATATGGCGGAAGAACGCCAGGCTTTCCATGGGGAGATAATGTGATAGACGTACCTGCGGAAGATGTAAAAAATACTGATTTTGATTGCATTCTTTTTCAATCAAAAAAAAATTATCTTGAAGATCAGTACGCAATCTTATCGGAAGAGCAAAGAGCTTTGCCAAAAATATATCTTGAGCATGATCCGCCAAGAGAAGTGCCTACAGATACAAAACATGTTGTGGATAATCCTGAAATGTTGCTGGTGCATGTCACACATTTTAATAACCTGATGTGGGATAATAACCATACGCCTTCATCGGTGATTGAGCATGGCGTAATGGTTGATAAGAATGTACAATACACCGGCGAACTGAATAAAGGAATTGTAGTGATAAACGGCATTGTAAAAAGAGGCAGAAGATTAGGGTATGACGTTTTTAAAAAAGTAAGAGAGAAAATACCGTTGGATATCGTGGGAATGTTTTCTGAAGATGCAGGCGGATTGGGAGAAATAAATAACCGTGAACTTTCTTCTTTTATAGCAAAGTACAGGTTCTTTTTTAACCCAATAAGATATACCAGTCTCGGGCTTTCAGTGTGTGAAGCGATGATGACGGGAATGCCGGTTGCAGGCCTTGCAACAACAGAAATGGCAGTAACAGTAAAAAATGATTTTTCAGGATATGTACATACGGATGTAGATTTTTTAATTGATAAAATGCAAATGCTTTTAGATAATCGTGATAAAGCTATAGAATTAGGCAGAGGAGCACAGCAAACTGCAAATGAAAGGTTTAATATAGAAAGGTTTAAACAAGATTGGATCAATATCTTTGAGGCAGTTATCAGGCGTACGGCAATTGATAATAAAATTTCAGTACCGGTTTAACTTTTTTCATTTGAAAGAACGGTACATTTAATTTATAAAACAAACACTTTAAAGAGTTATGAACACGGTAAACGGAAAAGTAATAGTGATAACAGGCGGCGGACAAGGATTAGGCGCAGCGATATGCAGAACACTTGCAGCAGACGGAGCAACGGTGATTGCGACAGATATAAAACCAGAAAATCTTACAAAAATTGAAGAAGAAATCAAAGGCGCGGGCGGAAATATTGAAAGCTACCAGATGAATGTAGCAGATGTAGATAATGTGATCGAAGTAGTAGATAAAATAATTGATACATTCGGCAGAATAGATGCTGTGATAAATAATGCTGGTATTGACTACACACTCGCACTTGATGAAATCAGCAACGACCAGTTTCAGCAGGTTATTAATGTAAATCTTGTCGGGCCTTTTAATGTTTCCAAAGCAGTTATTTCACATTTTAAGCTTAACGGAAGCGGTCATATCGTAAACATTGCGTCTACAGCTTCTAAAAGAGCCTGGCCGAATGCCTCGGCTTATCATGCCAGCAAATGGGGTCTTTTGGGTCTTAGCCATGCCTTGCATTCTGAGCTAAGAAAAGATAAAATCAAAGTAACGGCTATCGTTGCCGGCGGCATGCAGACGCCATTTATTCTTGAGCGTTTTCCCGACACGCCATTAAGTGTATTGCAGGATCCAAAAAATGTGGCCGACACGGTAAAATTCGTTTTATGCATGCCTGAAGCTTCAGTAATTCCAGAAGTAATGGTGGTGCCGATGACAGAGACTTCGTGGCCATAGCAGAGGCATAAGGTTTATGGTTTAAGGCGGAAGGTAGATTTAGTGGAGCTTTTCAACATGTCCTTAACCCTATACCTTAGACCCTAAACCTTTCACCTGAAACAGAACTTATGAAAGAAAAGCTAAGCGATGTTATTGACAATTTCAGGAATCTTACAGTTCTTGTAATTGGGGATTCTATTTTAGATACCTACGTAAATGGCTCGCCAGACAGAGTTAGCCGCGAAGCGCCTGTAATGGTTTTTAATGTAGATGAACAGCAACATTACTGCGGCGGCGCTGCCAATACCGCTATCAACGTGGCCGCTCTCGGCGCTGAAACTTACTTTTTAACTGTACTCGGCAAAGACTCAGGCTCACGTGAACTGACAGATGTTTTAAAGAAGCATAAAGTTAATACTGACTACATAATAAGAGATAAAGGAAGAACAACGATTGCAAAAAAAAGAATCACTTCTGCATCGCACCAACTTATGCGCATTGATGAGGGTACCACAACTTTAATAAGTAAAGTGTGTGAAAAGGAACTGCTGCAAAAAATTTCGGAGTTGTATACTGACATTGACGCTGTCATACTTTCAGATTATGGCTTTGGTGTTATAACAGATGGATTAATACAAGGAATTAAAGAAGTTATTTCTAACGAACGTAAAATAATCGTAGCGGACGGCAGAGATGTAAGCAGGTTTAAAACCCTAAAACCTGATGCAGTGAAACCGAATTATGAAGAAGCAATTCACCTGCTGAATATAGATAAAGTGTTTTACGGCCGTCATGAACAAATAGCTGAATATGCTAAAAAACTTCATGAAATAACAGGAGCCAATAAAGTAGCAGTCACGCTCGATGCTGATGGAGTTTTATTGTTAGAAAAGGGTAAAGAGCCGTACAGAATTACAGCAGTTGCGCAAGACAATAAAAAAGCTATTGGTGCAGGCGATACTTTTATAAGCGCCATCACTTTGTCGCTCGCTTCTAAAGTAAAAGGTGAAGTGGCTGCCCAAATTGCTGCCGCCGCTGCTGCTGTAGTCGTGCAAAAAGACGGAACGGTTTGTTGCACAAATAATGAATTGAAAGCGTATTTTACCGCTGTTCCAAAGTATATCACAAGAACAGAGCAATTAAGTGAAATAGTAGCCGAACTAAAAAAGCAGGGAAAGAAAATAGTGTTTACAAACGGATGCTTCGACATTATTCATAAAGGACATATAGCCATACTAAACAAAGCACGGGAAGCTGGCGATGTTTTGATTGTCGGAGTAAACAACGACAGCAGCATACGAAAACTGAAAGGCCCTGAAAGACCCATTAATAATTTAGACGACCGTATAACTGTTTTAGCAGGATTGCAAAGCGTTGATTATTTGATAGCTTTTGAAGAAGAAAGTCCGGTTCAGCTTATAAAACAAGTGCACCCGCATGTATTTGTAAAAGGTGGAAATTATACTGAAACAAGCATTCCTGAAGCGGCTTTATTAAAAAAGTTAGGATGTATGGTTAAGATTGTTCCTTATATCGAAGAACATTCTACCACACAGATCATCAATAAAATCCGGGACATAAATTACGAAGTAGAGATTGAAGTTGCGGCAAATGAATTTTCAAAGACTGGTTTAAATTAGCTTTTTTATGTAACCAGTGTAGAGTCTCCGGTTAAGCTTCTGTTGCGTCGCACTCTTGTACTTTTTGTTCGTCATTGCAAGGAGGAACGACGAAGCAATCTGGTGCATTTAAATTAAGAGGTTAAAAATTTATAGAGCAGATTGCTTCGTTCCTCCAATGACGGGGAAGTGAACATGAAAGAAATAAGTTTAAAGAAAATCTTTATTAAAAAAGGCAAATGAATTCAAAAAACATTCATATTCTCATTCCCACTTATAATAGAGTAAAAGCTTTAGCCGTTACTCTAACCAGCCTTTATTATCAGACTGAAAAAAGTTTCAATATCATTATTTCCGACCAGTCTCCTGATAATGTATTGCAAGAAGACCAGACAATACAAACCGTAAAAAGATTACTTGAAATAAAAGATCACTCAGTTACAATTCTTAAAAATCTTCCACATCGCGGAATGGCGCAGCAACGCCATTTTTTGCTGAAGCAATCAACTTCTAAATACAGCCTTTTTATAGATGATGATCTTATTTTAGACGAATATGTTGTAAGAAACATGAAGCAAACGCTCGAAAAAGAAAGGATTGGTTTTGTTGGTTGTGCAGTTATTGGTTTAAGTTATCAAAATGATGTGCGGCCGCATCAGCAGGAAATCGAATTCTGGAAGAATGGGATTTTGCCTGAAACAATTATTCCAAAAAGCATCGAATGGGAAAGATACAAGCTTCACAATGCTGCTAACATTTTTCATATAGAACAGAAATTTAATGCAACACCTGATAATCCCATCCCTTACAAAATTGCATGGATTGGCGGCTGTGTTATGTATGATACAGAGAAGCTGAGAGAAGTTGGCGGGTTTTCTTTTTGGAAAGATTTGCCCGAAAAACACAGCGGTGAAGACGTGCTGGCGCAATTAAGAGTTATGAAAAAATACGGCGGCTGCGGCATCATTCCCAGCGGCGTCTATCACCAGGAATTAGAAACCACCGTGCCGGATAGAAAAGTGAATGCTCCGGAATTTCTGGAAATATAAGTTTTAGCCGCGAGGGTGCGAAGAAATTCAGGTTGATTATGAGTAGGTTATTCTTTACTTTCTGTTTTAAGCTTTACAGCCTCTTATTAAACATAGAATAGATAATGCTTTAAATTTTTTTAATAATATGCTTAATAGAAAACGTAATTAATAATTGTTATTAAGAGCAGAAAATTATATACATATAATAAAATGAAAACTGTGTAAATTGCCTAAATAAACTGTTAGCAGAAACTTCAGACGCAGAGCAAATGAAAAATTTTATATTTAAACGTCAGCCAAAGGCTTATCAGGGCGGCGGAACTTTTAAGAGTAATCTGGCGAAGACTAATTACATAACCGAATTAGAAAACGCCATTAAAAAATTCAATAATGTTGATACTTTGATGACTGAAGACCTTTATGGTATCGTTTATTATTTTTATAAAAGAAAAACAGGAACTGACGCTGATAACATAAGCAAGCCGATTTGGGATTGTTTGAAAGGAATTTTATTTGATGATGATAAAAAAATAAAACTTCGAACTGCTGGACTTATTGATATATCAAAAGGTGATTTGAATATCATTGACTTTTCAAATGTGCGTGGTGAAATAACGGCAGAGCTTGTTGAAGCGTTTGGAACAATAGATCATTTTGCCTACATCGAATGTGGCATATTGCATAATTCCATGTATAAATTTAATTTTGAAATCAATGGAGATTAAGAAAAAATATTATGAAAAATATCTACATAATATCGCAATTGAACAAATTGCCGAAGAATATTTGCAGAAGGGTTACGACGTTTCTAAAGAAGAGCGTTTGGGAAAGTATCAGGCAGATCTGATTGTAAAAAAGGGGGACGAAACAATTGTCATTGAGGTAAAGTCTGGGAAAATGACCCCTGGTAAAAAAGAAGTTATAAAGCAATTAGGAAATTATGTGCGTAGCCACGATAATTATAAATTTTTTGTAGCGATTGCCACTTCACCTAAGGAAAAAAAGCTTGAAGTATCTGACATTGAAAATTTACTTACCCGGGAAATGGCTGAAAATTTTCCGGATGAACTTGATGAACTTTCAAGTCATACAACAATTGAAGAAATTTCTGATATTGATATTGATGAAATAAATATAGGCGGCAAAACTATTTTTGTGAAAGGAGATGGTGTAGTAAGTGTAGAGCTTCAATATGGTTCGGATAGTGATCAGGATATTGGTGAGGGACACAAAACAAACGACAGTTTCCCATTTGACTTTGAACTTACTTTAGAGTACGATAACAACAACAAATTGAAAATCATGGAGGTGAATAAGCTAAAGGTAGATACATCATCATACTATAGCTGACGAAAGAAAACTTTCTTCTACTGTACTGCTATAATTAAGGATTGAAATGAATGTGACCAAAAAAATTACCTAAATTATTAGGCATTTTATAAGTTAAGCAGAAAAGACACGAAGTTGCAAAGAATAGTTTAATTGATATAATTTTAAGTAAAGAAAGATGATAACACCCGTTGTTTCGATAATAATGCCAACATATAAACACGAGCATTTTATACGCAGAGCAATTACATCTTTACTTTCCCAGACAGTAACAAAATGGGAATTAATTATTATTAATGACGGTTCTCCTGATAAAACTAAAGAAGCAATCCAGGATTATTTGAATGATGAAAAAATACAGTATTATGAAAATCCTGAAAATCAAGGTTTAGGCTCATGTCTCAACTTCGGCATTCAGAAAGCCAAAAGTTCTTACATAGCTTATCTCCCTTCCGATGATATTATTTACAAAGATCATTTACAATCTTTATGCGATCCTTTTCAGCAAAATGAAAATGCTGTCTTAGCTTATTCATCAGTCCGTCATTTTTATAACAAAAAATCTGAAGGAATTATAAACAATACATGGCTGCAGCTTGTGCAGGTTATGCATAAAAAAACCGGAGATCGCTGGACAGAAAGAAAGGAGCTTGAAAGCGACGATTTGAATAGATTATTCTGGAATAAACTAAAAGGTGAGCAAATTCATACCGGGCAATTAACCTGCGAATGGGTAGACCATCCGAACCAGCGTTATAAAATCATGCAGGAACCTGTTGGGGGAATAAACACTTTCAGGTCGTATTACAACGTTTCTCAGCCGCTCATTTATCATACTACAAAAGGAAATTTCATGAATGAGGTTGACAGGTATGCTTCTTTTCGTGAAAGACCTTCTGCCCCGCTAAAAAAAGATGGTTTAAAAATTTTGCTTGTAGGTGAGCTTGCATACAATGCCGAAAGAGTGCTTGCCTTTGCGGAACAAGGTCATAAATTATACGGCTTGTGGATGGAGCAACCTTATTGGTATAACTATGTCGGTCCTCTCCCGTTTGGCCACGTAGAAGATATAAACAGAGATAACTGGCAGGAAGAAATAAAAAGAATACAGCCTGATATTATGTATGCTTTGCTCAATTGGCAGGCTGTTCCGATAGCTTACAAAGTGCTGAAAGCAAATACAGGCATTCCTTTCATCTGGCATTTCAAGGAAGGTCCGTTTATTTGTATGGAAAAAGGAACCTGGAATGAAATGATCGAATTATACAACAAAGCAGACGGAAGAATTTATACCAGTGATGAAATGAAATACTGGCTGGAAGAATTTATCAGCAAAGAAAAACATTCTTTAGATTTTGTGCTGGATGGAGATTTGCCTAAAAAAGATTGGTTTGACCAGCCGCAATCAAAATTGTTATCTGATAGCACTCCCGGAGAATTTCACACGGTCGTTCCCGGCAGGCCTATTGGTTTGCACCCGCATAATGTAGTTGAGCTTGCAGAGCAAAAAATTCACCTGCATTTTTACGGAGATTTTACGCATGGCCAATGGAAGCAATGGATTGAAAAAACGCATGCAACGGCTCCCGGATTTTTGCATATTCATCCTAATGTTGACCAGGAAAATTGGGTAAAAGAGTTTTCTCAATACGACGCTGGCTGGCTGCATTTCTTTAAAAGTGAAAATAATGGTGAAATAAGAAGATCAAACTGGGATGATCTCAATATTCCTGCCCGCATGGCTACACTTGCGTTAGCCGGCATTCCAATGCTGCAGGCAGATAACGAAGGACATATTGTAGCAACGCAGTCATTTGTAAAAAAACACAACTTAGGACTTCTGTTTAAGGATATGAAAGAATTAGGACAGCTTTTGCGCAACAGGCAAATGATGCTTGATTTAAGAAAAAATGTCTGGAAGCAAAGAGAGTTGTTTATGTTTGATTATCACGTTGATGAACTAATAGCATTTTTCAGGGAAGTAATAAAAAATCACAAAAAGACAGTATCTGAAAAAGAAGATGAAAAAGTTTTATTTCCTGCAGTTAATCAGAAAGCTGTGGCAGATAAAACTTATTATTTTCGTCCAAAACATTTGTAATAAAGGAGAAAGAGCTTTTTTAAAATATGGCTTTTAATATAAAAACTACAAAAAGTTATCATGTGAAAAAGGAGCAGTTAGTAACAATAGTAAGCTCTCTTGTTAATCTATAAAGTAAGGGCCAAACAGAGATATAGAAAAACATGTTTGCGTCAAAGCAACATAAAAAAGCGAAAAGGAAAGTAGTAGCAATCAACAACTATTTTTGTTGTGCATCGCCAAGTCGTGCACGTTGTGCGTCACCTTGTTTGAAAGGTTTTAATTTGACAAAACTTCTTAAATTTGCTGTATGGAATTACAAGTAAATATAGAATTTGACCAATTGGTGAAATTAGCGAAACAGCTTCCAGAAACACATTGGACAAAACTCAAAAAAGAGGTTGAAGAAAAAGTATCTGATACAGAACAAGACACAGGTTTAGTTTCGTTACTTCTATCTGCACCTACTTACAGTAAAAAACAATTAGAAGAGGTTGCTAAAACCAGAAAAGCTATTAATCAATGGCGAACAAAATAGTTTTAGCTGACACTTCTATTCTTATTGACCTATTTCGCAAGTCAGAAAAAGCCAACTCAAGGTTTGTACAACTAGCATTACAAGGCTATCAATTTCAAATTTCAGCAATGACTGAGTATGAAGTTTATTCTGGAGCGACAACAGCACAATTACCCTTTTGGGACAATCTTCTGGATAAAGTGAAAGTATTACCGTTTGACAAGGACGTTGTAAAACTTGCAGTAATCATAAACAGACAACTAAAACACAAGAGAAAACAAATCGAACTTGCTGACCTTTTCATTGCAGCAACTGCCATTGCTAACAACTTACCTTTTGCCACTTTAAACAGAAAGCACTTTGACAGAATTGACAATCTTAATATCATAGAATAAGGCGGACGGACCACAGCTCAAGAGTAGTTTTTCAATGAAACTTTATATCTTTCCCCTATAAATTAAATGCAACAGGAACGCCTGTACGCACTTCTTAAGCGTTTGTTTTACGATTTTCCCCTGCAAACTTTTGGGCTGT
>JAABUK010002060.1_pt1 | contig 36874 bp, 50 predicted proteins | sample 5559141 | NCBI WGS metagenome assembly JAABUK01 (sample SAMN10711869, study PRJNA513367) | rock metagenome | isolation source: Antarctica rocks | place: Antarctica: Victoria Land, Pudding Butte nord | collected 2016-01-03
ACAAGTTTGGGGAGCCGCTGATTGCCGGCTACACACGCACCTTTGGCATGCGCATTCCTGACGGCAGCAGAAGGGAGTGGATCAAGCCCATCATGTTCAGGTGGGCTATGCCTACACAGCAATCGTCTTGCCTGCCATCTGGACGTTACAATATGGTGCTCTGCTCTGCCACATTACCTACTGAACAGCATGATGTCAGGCTCAGCATGTGGTGTTGATGGTGTCGATGCTGCAGCTGAGCATGAGACAGCAACTTATGCTTACCTGCGAGTGCTTTGTACTGGGTTTCTTGCCGATACAGTTGGTAGCAGATAGTGCAGCCAGCTCAGACAGCAGATGCCAGCAGAGCTGCCAAGCAGACGTACAAGTAGTGATGGGATGTGTGGTGCAGTGGTGGCATTGGGCAGATTGATCACCGGCATCTGGAGAAGAACCCTCCAGAGGTGGGCATGCTGGTCATCAAGATCGGTGGGCCGGCGTACCGTATCGGCATGGGCGGCGGTGCAGCTTCTAGCGTCCCCAGCGGTGGATCCTCCAGAGCTGAGCTGGACTTCAACGCTGTGCAGGTCTGACAATGCTGTACAGGTCTGACAATGCTATACAGTCCTGACAATGCTGTATAGGTCTGACAATGCTATACAGTCCTGACAATGCTGCACAGGTCAGACAATGCTGTACAGGTCTGACAATGCTGTACAGGTCTGACAATGCTGTACAGGTCTGTCAATGTGACTACGATAATTCTCAGCATTCTCAGGTCAAAGTTCAGCGCTGAAAGGGCCGTCCGTTTATGCACTGTGTTTTCCTATGAGACACATACAGCGTTTTCTGCAGTTCATTGCAGCGGATTTGTTGTGTTCACGGGCTGGCTTTGAGCCAACTGTTTTGCTGGTCAATGAAGTTTTGGGAGGTTTGCTTGTGATGCATCTGGACAGACTGAGAACAGTGGACAGGATTGTATCTGCAGCCAAATGATATAGTTTGCAGCTGCACATCAGCCTCTGCTGCATTTAGGACTGTGCCCAGACTGCATGGACCTTCTCTATATGGAAAAACACCACTTTCCCTACACATAACAGTTTGCCTTGCTGTTGCCCTCAAGCCTGATTTCAGACAATGCGTGTAACTCTTGTGTGGTAAATGCCTCATTTGGTATGGACTGGTGCTTACTGCATGCAGCGAGGGGATGCAGAGATGTCCAACAAGCTCTGGCGAGTGGTGCGAGCCTGTGTAGAGCTAGGCGCAGAGAACCCCATCCAGCAGATCCATGACCAAGGGGCGGGGGGCAACTGCAACGTTGTCAAGGAGATCATCTACCCCCTTGGGGCAGAGATTGACATCCGGGCAATCAAGCTGGGAGATGAGACCATGAGCGTGCTGGAGATCTGGGGAGCAGAGTATCAGGAGAATGATGCACTGCTGATCAAGCCTGAAGCCCGGGGCTTGTTGGAGGAGGTTTGCAGAAGGGAGCGATGCAACATGCAGGTGTGTACCAATGCATACACGTCTGAAGCTTGACTGCAGGCCACCATTGTCTAGTGTCTAGTCCATAGTCCATTGCCGTCTACCATTGTCCAAGACCAAAGTCAGACTGACCACTCTTCGTTCTGGGTGCCACCAGCTGTTGATGCACATGCACATTCGCAAGCTTCACACCCTGCAATTTGATGCTGTTGGTGGCGCTAGCAACATGCTGGTGTACAGTCAACACTGAGCAAAAGCAAGTGCAATCAACCCATGGTGTCACTTCTTTGCAAAACGATACATTGTTCCAGGCAGTTGAACCATCTGTCCACCGTATGTGCTGTGCGTTTCAGGTCATTGGGACAATTGATGGCAGCGGGAAAATCGTGCTGAAAGATAAGAATCAGGCGCCTGAGGACCCAGTGCCTGTTGACCTGGACTTGGAGAAGGTTCTGGGTGACATGCCGCGCAAGACCTACAACTTCACACGCTCCCAGCCCCAGCTGCAGCCCCACCACCTCCCCCAAGGTAAATCTTACCTTAGGTGGGGTTGATTGTATCCCCACACAATCAGCCTCCAGGTCAGGGACAGCTGCACACAGCTGGCCTGACTCTTTTGGTCATGCAGTTGTTCACTCTTTGGGAGTGCTTATCATCATCATGCTGTCATTACTATCACTTTGAGACCATTTTTCATTGAAGCACCGTTGCCATGACTAAGCTAGATTTTACGTGTGACCATCGATGATGTATTCTGCAGCCCTTGCCATTGCAGCTTCTCTATGCCTTCTGTGCTCCATCTGCCATACTGTATTGTACAAACTAGGCAGGCAGCCCATTCTGAGCGTGTTGCACCATCATCTGCTGCTGGGAGACTCATTGCCCTGCTGCCTGTTATATGCAGTGCCCATGGACCATGATCAATGTTGGTGGCCATGCAGGCACATCTGCAATGGATGCTTTGCAGAAGGTTTTGAGGCTGCCTGCTGTCCATTCCAAGCGTTTCCTCACAAGCAAAGTGGACAGATGCGTCACAGGTAACGCCCTACATGTGTCCTGTGCTCGTGCCTTAGAACAAAGGCCGTATAGCTTCAATGCACATCGGCCATGGAAGGGGCACAGCTGCTGAAAGTGGACTTGCCATCAAACAGCCTTTGATGTGGGATGTGCACACAGTCAGCTTGCTGCTGCCTTGAGGCTGCTGTGACCATGCATTGCACAACTGCAGAAGCTCTCATCCTGCTGCCATCTGAATATGTGGTCCTGTCAGTCACGGCTCTGACATTCCAGCAGCAGCAGCAGTAGCAATAATTTCACAACTCAGTCTATGTTCAGTCTACATTCAACAGGGATCCATCTTGCATGTATGGGATATTGCTTGTGGCTGCCTGATGGCGGCCAAGAACTCAGAACTTTGCCATCTTGCAGGCCATAGTGCAACAGCACTGCATGGATTCCCTATATACTCCCAACATTGTCTGGACCCGTGTGACACAGCTGGGACGTTGAGTCCTGCTGCCTGACATGCCTTTGCTCCCTACCTGCAGGACTGGTAGCCCAACAGCAGTGTGTGGGGCCCCTACAGTTGCCCATCTCCAATGTGGCAGTCATGGCCCAAAGCCATTTCAGCCTGACAGGTGCCGCAACAGCCATAGGTGAGCAGCCCATGAAGGGGCTGATCAACCCTGCAGCCATGGCCCGCCTGTGCCTAGGTGAGGCCCTCACCAACCTGGTGTGGGCTCAGTCTACCGGCCTGGCGGACATCAAGGCCTCTGTCAACTGGATGTACGCTGCTAAGATGGCGTCGGAGGGAGTGGCAATGTATGAGGCTGCCACTGCTCTCAAAGAGGCTATGGTGGAGCTGCAGGTGCTTGCCCTTATCCCAGTGTTCCTGCCTGGGGTTTTGTTTGTGCCTTTGGGGGCACTTGGTTTGTTGGCCCTGGGGCATTGCAGGGTGTTAGGCCCCAGTGTTGCCGTGACAACTCACACTTGAACAGCCAGTTCATGACACTTTTGGTCAAGTAGTTGAGCGCCAGTCCATTGTTGTACAGCAATATGCTGCATCCTGAAGCTCAATGTGTCATCACCACTGCCTGATCCACGTGATGGAAGTAAGGACGCACCCGTTCAGGCAGGACGTGGCTCGAATGATGCTTTCTCGAAATCAAATGTGATCAACGTACCAGTAACTGCTTACACAGCTGGCTATACAGTCTACACCCTGAATGGTGAGTAACAGTAAACCTGCCTCAGGTGGCGTGTGATGGAGGCAAAGACAGTCTGTCAATGGCGGCTTCAGCAGGAGGGGAGACAGTCATGGCTCCCGGCAATCTGGTCATCAGTGCTTACGTCACCTGCCCTGACATCACCAAGACAGTCACTCCTGACCTCAAGCTGCCTGGCAGCGGCAAGCTCATCCATGTGGACCTGGCCCAGGGCCAAAATAGGCACTTGGGAGGCTCCTGCCTTGGACAGGTCTGCTGTGCTTCCTTGGAATGCTTTGACTGTGTCCTATGTCCCAAGCAGCTGCGGTGCCCCTTTTCTCTCTGTAAATCTGCAAGGATGAGGTGGTGTTGATGCTGCTTGACTTGCTGCTGGCCCCCATCAGTTGTGCGTCAGTGTGAGTGCATCATAGACTGCTGTACATCTGCTGCCTGTACGGTTTCCCCTGACCGTAAAGCTCTCTTGGATGAGTCTATGCACAGCCTGTGCAGCCTGGCTAGCATATGTCAAAGGATGACGGTGAATGCCTACCTAACTGGCATGCCAGAGTGTGCTCAGCAGCAGGCAATACTGGTGGCAATTTTATCCAGCACAAAATGCACTTGTTCCCTGACAAATTGCAATTGTTCGCTGACAAAATGGCAAGAGAAGATTCTGGAACATGCTTTGCAGGTGTACAGCCAGCTGGGCAATGACACGCCTGACGTGGATGTGAGCAGCCTGAAGGCCATGTACAACACCACCCAGAGCCTCATTGCTGATGACAAGATCTCGGCAGGGCATGACATCAGTGATGGTGGCATCGCAGTCACACTGCTTGAAGCCGCCTTTGCTGGCAACTGCGGCATTCAGGTACCTGCCGACATATAGCGATTTTATTATTATTATCATCGTCATTATCATTATCATTATCATTATCATTATCATTATCATTATCATTATCATTATCATTATCATTATCACAATTGTGATTGTTTTTGTTTTTGTTTTTGTTTTTGTTTTTGTTTTTGTTTTTGTTTTTGTTTTTGTTTTTGTTTTTGTTTTTGTTATTGTTATTGGGTACCTGCATCCTCCCACACCATGCATCGTGTTTTCTGCATTTTAAAAAAGGGCCACTCATTCCTCTTGACTGTGGACCCATGTTGGACAATGCTATGTGCTTCATTGCTTTTTGTAGCATCTGATGAAAGAGAGGTGCATGAGCTGCGTGTATACACCAACTTGTCTGCACTGCTGGTTGGAGTTGAGACAGTATTTTCCACATGTGGCGTAGCGTGATAATGTACATCATGTTGCATAGCTCATGAAGGAACAGTCTGTGTTGGTCTCAGTGACAGCTCTGTTGATCAGTGCATCAGGCCTCATGCCCGGCTATATGTTTGCTTACAACTGATTCTGTACCATGCAGGTCGACCTTGCTTGCAGCTCAAAGAGTGACGAGTTCCGTCACTTGTTTGCAGAGGAGCTCGGGCTGGTCTTGGAAGTAACACCGGAAAACGAGCAGCAAGTTGTGGAGGCATACAAGCAGGCAGGCCTGACAGCACACACCATTGGTAGTGTCACCGCAGATGCCCAGATTAGCATCGGTGTACATGGCACTCACCAAATATCAGGTGTGCCTCTTGGTAGCCTTGCACAGCCGTCCAGTGTGCTGCTTATGCTGTCTTGTTTGGTGTTGCCAAATGAGCTGGCCGATGTAGCTGAACTGTTGTGCCCAGCAGCAAAGCGTGCATGCTTTGCCGAAGCCTCTGACTATGCACCACCTCCGCAACAGCGCTGCCCAATGTAACCCTCGTTTAAGCCAATGCATGCCACCTGCATGGCGAGGCTGTAGTGACAAGGTAGCAACAATGCACAAATTGTAAAGATTGTAGGCCAGCTGTGGCAGCCTGTTGCTGAAGGTAACTGCTTGGGTTGTTGCTAGTGCCTGCTGTGTCTATGTTGCACTCATGCCCAAGCTTCAGGACGCCTCAATCTTCATCCTCAAAAGACCTGCCCATCAGCTCAATCATGCCCTTTTCAGCCTACTTCCTTTGCCTCTGTTCTCTTCCTGTATGTGGCCTGTCTTGATCTCTGACTTTGACTATACATCACATGAGGACAAGTTTCACTGCAAATTGCATGTGGTCGTCCATTAGGACCAGTGCAAGGGCGGCATGACTGCCTTCACTGCAGTCCACTGCATGTAAGTCTTACACCTGGTGCAAATGGTGTAGGTGGAACAGCAGAGCTGAGGGATGTATGGGAGGAGGGGGCTTTCCACTTGGAGCGGCTGCAGGCTGCAGAGGAGTGTGTGAATGCCGAGCAGGCGCTGCAGGCCAGCCGCCAGGCACCCACCTGGACCCTGCCCTTCACCCCTACCTGGACCCCTGAAGCCAAGCTCAAGGTTGGTCTATCTACTGTGTCCGCACAAATGTGGCACTTAGTGCATCACTGTGCAGATGCATGACAACGGCTCTTGAGTCTGATTGTCTACAGTTTAATGCTGCACTCAGACGAGTCTGTTGGCAGTGGCCTGCTGCCTGTGGTGCAAGCCTTGATGTTGTTATGTTCAAGAGAAGCCTGCCAGCTTTGTAGCTTATCATGATTCACAGCAGTGCAGCCACATGTACAGCAAAGGCAGGTGCAAAACACTGCATTGTGGCAACTCTCTGACAGATTCTGTTGAGAAACATTGGCACCTGAGTCTGACAAGGCAAAGCTGTTTTAGCCCCTCCTTCCCACCCAGACGCCAAAGGTGTGAACGATCAGGTGTATAGCTGGCTGCGCACAAGACAAGGTAAGAAGACCACTAGACAAAGTTGCTGTGGTCATAGGCATGAGGGACACTGAGGGTGCAGGCTATCAGAGAGGTTGTTTCCCGACATAGACCAGGAGATGGCAGCAGCAGTGTGGAGTCTTGCCTTATGCACTCAATAAGTTGTAATGTGGAAACACAAGACAACAGTTATGAGGTGATGATTTGGAATGCAGGCATCAGGCAAGGTGAGGGTTGCGGTGATGAGGGAGGAAGGCAGCAATGGGGATCGCGAGATGGCAGCAGCAGTGTACAGCGGCGGCATGGAGCCCTGGGACGTCACCATGTCTGACCTCCTCAATGGCCGAGCCTCTCTGGACTCCTTCCAAGGCAAGCATTCAAACACCTTCATGCGCTACACTGACTTGCTGTGTATGCTTTCATGCCTTTTCGCTTGCAGTACGCCACCCAACATATGCTTCATGAACAAGAATGGCGGCATTTCACCCAGTGCTGTCGTCCTGCTGAAAATGAAGCACTTGTGTCTGACCATCTCCTTCTGAGTTTCTGATGTATTTGTGTCTGAAACAAGTGTGCTTTGATCATCATCATGTTTGAGGCAAACATTGCAGAAGCAGCAGGAGCAGATACATAGACGGGCAGAACATGATATGCTGTAGTGTAGATTGGTCAAGCTACAGTCCCAGATCACATTGCAGCCTGCAAGCTACCCTTCACACTTGAGGCTACCACTTGTATTATTGGTTTGGCTCGCTGTAGACACTCCCAAATTACTATGTTCATGTCAGGTGATGTCACACTGCTGGTTATCACGGTGCAGGTGTGGTGTTTGTGGGAGGCTTCAGCTATGCTGATGTGATGGACAGCGCCAAGGGCTGGGCTGGCACCATCAGATGCAACCAGCGCCTCTCAGACGCCTTCAAGGCCTTCTACAACCGGCCTGACACCTTCAGCTTGGGGGTCTGCAATGGCTGCCAGCTCATGGCCCTGCTGGGCTGGGTCCCCGGGACTGAGGCACAGCTGGCAGACCCTTCTCAGCCACGCTTCATCCACAACACCAGCGGCAGGTTTGAGAGCAGATGGGCAACTGTTCAGATCCAGGAAGACAGCCCAGCCATCATGCTCAAGGTCATCTCACTTCTCCTGCATGAGCTTCCCTGAGTTTTGGTTGGAATGGACGCAGCAATGTCTTGCCTGTGGATGCTCAGCAGGACCAGCAGCAAGCCACCAGAATGTTATGTAGGTTGTGCACTATTCATAGCACCTGTTTTCGGGTTTTCAACACCAACAGGTACCATGATGTGTCGAAGCCACAACTGACAGCAAGGGTGCAATGGTGAAATCATCTCAGCTGGCGGACTGAATGGAAAATCCCACTTGCTTGCACAGCCTTTCATGTCTATCAACTCATGCAAGGTCATGTGCAGGGCATGGGAGGCAGCAGCATGGGAATCTGGTGTGCGCATGGGGAGGGGCGAGCCCACTTCCCTGACCCCCAGGTCAAGCAAGCCGTGCTAGAAGGCGGCTTGGCACCCATCAGGTCACTTTCCACCTGTCATCTGCTGGTCTTGCCATTTGACTTCAAAATCGCCAAGCTACCTCTCTGTCACGGTTTGATGTTTCTGTGCATCAACGCCTGTTGTCCTTTTATAACCCTTTTGCTGGAATTTCTGGCACAACACTGCCAGGTGTAGCACAGCAGCATTGTGAGGGGACTCACAAGCCTCCTTCATTAGGCTCTGACATGCACGCATAATTGATGTTCAGGTATCAAGGCCCCAGTCAAGAGGTGACAGAGCAGTATCCCTTCAATCCCAATGGCTCACCAGAGGGCATTGCAGCGCTGTGCTCACCCAATGGACGGCATCTAGCAATCATGCCTCATCCCGAACGATGTTTCCTGATGTGGCAGAATCCATGGTTCCCTGAAGAGTCAGGTCTTACAAAGGATGGGCCAGGGCCTTGGTTGAAACTGTTCCAGAATGCTCGAGAGTGGTGTGAGTCCCTGTGAGATGTTCTGACTGTGTGTGCTCCTATGGAAACGCTATTTCAGAGACAGCATGCAATGTTGCAGCCAGCATCTGATGAGTCAGCTCCTAAATCACCACTATTTTCTGCTCCATTGAGCAACTTCGTGCTTCCCAGTATTTTGTTAAAGGAATTTGTCAGTGTGGCTCTTTATACATTCAGTGTACAGCACATGATTTTAGCAAGACTAACAGCTTCATGCACCCAATCATAAGTTGTTGCAATTCACACTGCTGCTCTTGATGTTTATTCAAAGGATACTGAGATGCTCTCTAGCCCTGCTGTAGCAAAACGGCACCCGCATAGCGTTACAGCAAAACAGACAAAGGCAAGGCATATCAGATTGGTTTGCTGTGCTGAACGTATCAGGTCACTGTGCACTACTGCAGCTGACACCAACTGCTCTTAGAGCAGCTAGACTAGTAGTGTGCTGCGTGGGCAGAAAAGTCCTACTTTTACAGAGATGGAGACTTGCAGCCCTAGCCTTGCTAAGTGCAAGAGCAGATTGAGAAGCATTTTACAAAACTCCTGGCACAGGGCATGTTACAGCTCCCAACTCGAAATTTCCAGGACCTCATCAGGGCTTATGAAGGGCTTGGATATGTTTCTAACAGCTATCTCTCCACAGTACGGATCCTCAAGAGCTATTTCTTGCTCTAGACTATGCCGCAGGTCCACTATGGTGGCGGCAGGTTCACTGCTGTGTGCAGGAGCTTGGCTGCTGCCCTCTGAGACCTGCAATAGACATGTGGTGTCAAAAGCATGCTTAAGCCATGAGATACATACAATAAGCATCATGCCATTGGCTGACAAGCATGACCTGCAAATGTGCATCCCTGGAGGCATGATCTGGGATCCGCAATTCAGGCAGCGTGGACTGCAATCCTATCAGCGTCAAGGACAATGATCACACAGCAGAACAGGTAACACCCTGCAGACCTCACTTGTGTGCTAATGCCTGCAGACAGCATGTTTTAAAAAAATGCCAGAGCTCATGATGTTGGTACAGCCAATCACATCCATCAAGCTACATCAGCCAACGGCAGGGAACTCCAAGACCAGGCTGAGTGTTGTTACCTGTGACAAGCGTGTCAGTAGTGTATGTATCCGCTGCTGCTGTGGGGGTGGTGCTAGCTGCATGACTTCACTTGCTAGGCAGGTGCCATGAAAGGCATTTCCAGATGGGAAAAGGTAGAAGGGGGGTACCGCCCCCCCAGAGATGCCTGCTGTAGCCGGAGGGGGCTCCCCCACTGCTACCCCACACCTGGCACACCCTTCTGACAGGTCTAGAGTGGCTGCTCTATGCTCCAGTGCAGCCATGTCCTTCCTGAATGTTGCAGCGCAGCCTGTTGCTTGTCTCAAGGCATGTTGCATTCAGCAATCACCACGGCATGCTGTAAATGAGTTCGTGCTGTGTTGAGTGTTGTACTGAGGTTCAAGCCCATGGTATGCATGGGCCTTTGGCATTTCACCACAGCTGGTCATACCAGCATGCCAGGCAATTTATGTTGCTTTGGGTCCAAAAATGTGACTATGCACTGTTCTGCTGCTGCCTTATGTCCTAGATAGACCCACAAGACCAGCCTCAGAGGCAGGGCAAATTAATAGCAAAGCCTCGTATCTGGCCTAATGTGGCAAAGAACACCGGAAACCAGGCTGAAAGCACAACTCAATGGGCCAATTTGAAGGGCAAGTGTGATCTGGGAAGCATATGCACAACAGACAATCTGAAGGGCAAGTGGGAAGCATATGCACAACAGTCAATCTGAAGGGCAGGTGGGAAGCATATGCACAATAGTCAGGCCAACCTGAGGGCATCAGCAATGCGCGTAGCATCCTCCATCTCAGTCTTGAGCTGGTCTATCTGCTTGTTGTAGTCCTCCAGTGACTGACAGATGGCGTCCTTGAAGTTGTCAATCTTCACAAAGTCTGGGAAGAGTGGCAGCACGTCTTCAATTTTGATTACGCCCCCTGACTCCCTCAGAAACTCGTTGACCTGCTTGATGGCCACTTCCTGGAAGATGGAGACTTGCTCAGCACAGTGTCAGCAACAACAGACAGCATGCTATGTTGCACATGTCTAAGAGCATATATGCTGTCAGGTAGACAGAACTGTACAACCAATGACAAAGAGAGTGACATCTGTTTGACCTAATGCAATCATCGGCATTGACTCAGCAAGTGAGAAGACAAAACCACCAGGAGCAGACGTGACAACCAGGAACACGGCACAAGCAAGAAAAGCTGCAACCCTGACATCTTGCAGCTGTAGCCAGGGGCCGACGAGCATGCTGTTGCAATGGTTGCATTCAGTGAGTCATGAGTGAGCAGGAGGTGTAGGCATGCCTGGTCTTGGGAGGGGTGCTGGTGCACAATGTGGCGAGCAATGGTGAGCCAGAGATTACGCTTCAGGGCAGGCTCCTCCTCTGGTCTATTGGCTGTGGCGCTTGCCAGTGCCATGTCGAAGCTCAGAGCCAGCACCACCGCATCCTGCACCACATTCATGATGTGAGTCTGCTGTGCAGCTGACATAGACAATAAGGTGATGGGTCCACTTATGCCATAGCCTACACGTCTGTCTTGGCAAAGCCTGCAAGTCAGTCTGTTTAGGCTAGGCCTATCACCCTGCTCTGCCACTACCAAGTGTGCATCTGCCACTAATGCCCAGCAGCAGATGGTTGACCTAGGAACCAAAAGCTGGACGCAGCTATGGTCATGTTGGCTTTGACTTGGGGGGTGGGGGGGGGTACAGCCCATAAAAGTGTGCTGAGTGGTATGCATGTGTGCCATGCAAGAGGCGAGGGCTCCAATGCCCTACTATGCTTGCGGCAGGTATAGCAAGTGGCGGCTTCATTGAGCAAGTGCATTGTCTGTTGCTGTCACAGCAGGTGGTGTGTGACCACAGCATTGCTACACAGGCTGACATGTACCTTTGCTACCTCCAAGCACCTGCTTGACAGAACAAAGCTTTGAAAGCATACTGAAAACTGGGTTGGTAGGTGCTGTCACAATGCCGGCCAGACGTTTCAGTGATTGAACTGCTTTTGCCTACATAGCCCATGAAATTCAGGTTTGCTGCCCCTTCACAAGACTTGGCTTGAACCGCTTTGTCAAGTGTCTTACTCTGAGCCCCTCTGATAAGTTCGTCCTAAAGCATAGCATGATAACAGCCCAACCTTGCAGGCTTCAGTGATCAAGCTGGAAGTTCTCACCTCATATAGGTTGAGATCGCACAAGAGCTGCACACAGGCTTGCAGCTTGTTACGCTGGCGCGCCAGGCGCAGGGCTGTCTGGGGGTCGTACAGGGGCTTCCCTAGCAAGTCCCTGGCATTGGCTAGGTACTGCAGCAGGGGTGCCTCCTCTTCTTCTAGGCAGTACAAGGCTGCCTGCGGTGTCAGGCACAACACTGAGAACAGCGGGCTTCAGTCAATCTACCGTGGTTGCAACCGGACACAGATGATGTGACACACCCTGTGCAGCCTTGCCTTCAAAATTGGTCATGCAAAACAAGGATTGCAGCACAAGGTGCAACAACAAGTTTTGACTAGCTGCGCAGAAGACCCTGCAGTACAAAATTGCAATGGATTGTGACATATTTACATGCACGTGCTGTTTCCATTGGTTCCATTGGTTGTTGAGAAATCTCTTCTCCCTCCTGAGGTGTAATTTCTTGAATACATGTGTATTACTTTACATGACCATGATACAAAGCTTCTGCTTTAGTCAGTTTTGTAGACAGTTAACATGATCAAGACAGGACACGCAGGCAGGAAACTGGCTGCTGCTGGCGCCAGTATGTGCAGAAAGCAGAGGGCCTGCTTACTGCTAGATGGTGTATGGCTGGGTCGTCGTTCTCAAGGTGGTGGATGCAGAACTCCACAAACCTCAAGGCCTGTGCTTGGCACTCTGGTGGTGCATCTGCTTCTGCAAACCTCAGCAAGGCTGGCAGCAATCTGCAGGGCACACCCCTTCTCACCATTGGCTGCTTGTTATTCATTTCAGAGTAGCTCTGATATTGGGTTTTGCTAACTGCTCACAACCGCTTGCACGCAACAACGCTGGAAGACCAACTCAAGCTCCAGCTGAAGCTTTCAGAAAGAAACTTAGCAGTTCTCGCAGGCAGCATGTGTGTCAACAGGCACATGCGGCACAGCACATGTGCACCCTTTCAACTGGGCAGCCCGTATAATACTTGGCTTCTCATTACATGCATGCCAAAAGGCGTAGTGTCTTCTTTTTCTTTTCTTTTTCTGCACCCTTTCTGCAGGCAAATCAAGCATGCCTAGGGGGGTCCAGGGGGGGTTGCGCCGTCATCCAGGCGTCAACAGTGGGGCGGGGGGCCAGCAGCATAAGGGTAGGTGCAAACTTGTACCACAGCTCCTTGCTGACCCCGGGGCGGCGTAGCACTGGCAAAGCCCTTTCTGCCTCCCCTCTTTGCATCAAGTATTCCACCACAGCTTCCCAGTCCTGCATTGATACTTTCAGCAATACTCAGGTGACAGCGTGACCATCATGTAGCGAGCTTTCAGATTCTGCGATTTTGAACGGAGATGTTGCGACTACATTGACCTGAGTTCTTGCTGCATGTGTGCACACATTCTTGATCTGCTTGCCATGCAGCATCTCAGCTCCAGAGGGTTGAGTTGGCGCCCACCTGGCCCTTAGCCATGCAAAGCATGATGCAACCATCATGCAGTCATTTCTGTTCAGATGACCCCTCTGGACCCCTGATACTGCAGCTGGCATCTGACATTACAAGCCCAGGCACATCACAGGCAGCAAGGCACATGTAACAACAACAGAACAATTCAGTACACTGCCACAGCAGCCTGCAACCTGTCTTGATACTGACTGCAGACTCGCAGTGTAAGTATCACCTTACGGTATGTAGCATACTCCATCAGGTCATCCAGTCGTCCATACCCAGCCAGCAAGCTGACAGTCACATTCACATCCAACACGTTGACGTTTCGCTTCAGAAATGCGCGCAGATCCTGTGTCAGCTGGTCAGGCACAGGCTGCCCCTTCACATCCCCACTGGCTGCTTTGCTGGCCCCATTGGCTTGCCCCTTCACTTCCAGCTCTGATGGGTGGCCCTTCACCTCTAGAAGGCTCCGATTCACCTGGTCTAGGTAAAGCTCCAAAAGCCATGTGCCCACCATTGTGGCCTGCCATGTGCCAGGTGGGTACGCTTGCATTTGATTGATTGGAATCCATAGTTGTGATGACCTTGCTGTGTAACTGAATGCTGACAGGAGTGATGGGCATTTGTGAGCTGTGAGTCTCTATTTGCAGTGAGATTGTGGTCAAGCAAGTGATCTGGAAAGCAAGCAAGGCAGTAAGCCAGGCAGCAAGCAAGCAAGCAAGCAAGCAAGCAAGCAAGCAAGCAGGCAGGCAGGCAGGCAGGCAGGCAGGCAGGCAGGCAGGCAGGCAGGCAGGCAGGCAGCAAGCAAGCCAGGCAGGCAGCAAGCAAGCAAGCCGCAAAACCACTGTGTCCTGTCTAAGCAGAAACATCACCAACCTGAGCTTTATCTTCTTGTCCCAGGGAGTCCATCTTGGTCTGCAGGAAGGCTTGAAGGGCCTGTGGGCTGTTCACCTCCACAAAGCGCAGCACCACCTCTTCAAACGCTGGCACAGCAGCTGTCACCCTGCCCAACAGACGTGCCGCCTCAACATACTTGCCATCGCCAAAGCAAGCTTCTGCTTCAGCACTGTTGACGGTGTCTCTTTCACCCTGCAAGCCATCCTAGCGATCGGTTTGTGGCAAAGGTGTTGGCACTGTCCTGGGCACATGGCCTTCAATAGGCCGTACGCTGTACACAACTAGGGTCTATGTACATGGCTGGGGCTTTCTCCAATCATTGACAGGCACTGACTGACAGACACTTACTCTACAGCTGCACAACGGCATAAGATTGTCTGCTGCTCATAATACTGGGCGGCCATAGCAGCTCAAAAAAGATGCTGCATAGAAACTTGTGTGCTGAGATTGGGGCAACTGAGACAATCCGGGTTGATGGTCAATTCAGCAGTAATCATAGTCAATTCGGCAGCGATGATTGTCAATCTGGCAGCAATGTGCTTTTGCCAGACTAGTAATGCAGTGTTGCAGACAATCAGGCCCCACCTGAGATTTGCAATGTCGGAATGCACTTTTGTAGTCCTGCTGATCTAGGTAGATCAGCCACATGCCCCTAGATTCATCCTGCACAGTCACCTCTTGCAAGCTGTCACCTGCAGGCAAATTATGATGTCACCTTCACATTACAGCGTCTGTTCTTCAGCAAATCTCACACATCAAACAACCAGGCTTGGATGCTTGACCGCACAAGGGGCATCCTAACACACTGACAGAGCAGCAGCCTTTTTCAAGACATTTGTCCCAGATCCTGCATTGATGACATGGTGCATTCACAGCAAGCAGAACACCAGCAACTGCCTGATCAACATATGGGATCTTTAGGTCACCTGCCATGAGATATACAGTGCCTTCAGCATCATCACTGGCTAAGGCAAGGTTCTCAGCAGTCTGAGGGCCGACAGAGAGGGTGCGCGAGGGGGTCAAGGGCAACTCTTGTCTGACCTGCCCATTGACTCTATTGATGCATTGCACCTTGGTGGGAAAGAGGAGCAACAGGTAAAACTGGCTCAATGCCTGCAAGAAGGGCATGCCATTTCCCATCAGGTGAGTTGCCTGTCATCACCACATGTCAATTTCACATCAGGAGTATCACGTCGGCAGAAGGGTGGTGGAGCAATGTCTGAGGATTTTCATAATGGCTAGCTCATGCAGCTCCCTGTGCCAGAATGCCATGCTGTGCTGCATCTAACATGGTCGGACCAGTAGCCATGCAGCCACGAGTTACAGGCTCTGAGACATGTCAGATACCTGGCTGTCTGCATGGCCTACACTGCCTCACATTGCAACTATGCATTTGCCAGCACAGTCCCAGATCCAGATCTGACAAATACCAGGCAAGGAAGTGTAGTGGCCAGAACGTAAGGTCTGCAGTCATGCAGCAACTTGTGCATGCAGCCAGTGCAAAAGCGTCCTTACCACAGCCAGAGGGAGCACAGCAGCTTCAGAACGTGAGCTGCTGTATGGCAGCAGCCTGTGATGCGTCAGGTGGTCCAGCTCCCTCTTGTGCTGGCTTGTATCCCAGTTGAAGCTGCCGTAGTAGATTCCTGGCTGTGTGAGCCAGGCAAAGGCTTCAGGCTTGTCAGCCCCAGGCTGATAGTATAGCTGCAGGGGGGCTGAGCTTACCCCAGCCCCTAGCTCTATGTAATTGTTGATGTCTGCAAACCACAATGCAAAGGTTGTGCTGCTTCATGACCTGCAACCAGCTGACTGCTCACCCTTTGTTTCAGCCTTTGTTGCCTTTGGCTATGTAGGTTGTACACGTGTGCATCCATGTGCATACCAGGGCAACCTTGTGCTGGACATATATCAGCATGCCATTTCTTGTTTTCCTGTTGCACGCAGATCATGACCTGTACGATGCCAACACTGATGTCTGCAACTTGGTCGTGACGCTGGTTCACATGCAAATGCTTGTACCACCTGGCTGGCATGAAACGCTTGTGCTTTGAGCTGCGTATCCGACAAAACAGTAGACACCAATAACTGGTAAACGCAGGACAGCAGTGAGACAAGCAATGCTTGGGCACGCTTAACTAAATGCTTGGGGGCATTGGACATGTACACAGGTTCAGGGTGCTGCAAGGGTGCTGCAAAGAAGTAGACAGAACAGTGAGGTTCATAAAAAGGCATGTTTGAGCTCCAGCCATCCTTCTGACAGACAGCACACACCACAGACAAAATGGCGACTGTACAAAGATAGACGTACCTGGAGAGGTATACCCTGCGAACATGGTCTCAAGCCCTCCCTTGCCAGAGAAGACATAGAGGCGCTTGCTGGTGGCCATCAACACCATTCTGTGGCCAGGGGAAGCCTGGTGCTGATACACGCTGCTGATTGGGTCTTTACTGTCTTGCAGCTGGAACACTCTCCTTGCAACCTTCTCCTTCTTGTCCTTCTCGTCCACAATGACTTCATGCAGCGCTCCAGCCAGAGATCCCACAAGGATGTCCCTGTCAGAGGGAATGCATTTCTTGCGAGGTGATGTAAGTGTGTTTTGATTGACAAATGTGGTGAATGAGGTGGCAGGTGTGACATCTCTGAGTTATGCATTTGTTGGTGATGGTGGGGATGATGAAACAACAACGTGGCAAGGCAGAAACCATACATGGATGCAAGCTTTGCACATATGTGAGCAAGTTGTGCCATTCTTCATGCTGAAATGTACTGTTTGCTGCTTACCCTGTAGTAGTGTCAGACTGTGTTTGCTTGTTCCAACCAACGCATGAGATTGCAATGCCTTTCAGCTTGCTCATGACTTTGTTCTTCTTCCAACTAGCGTGCATGTAATGTGTTTCATGCGCAGAGCCAAGCTGCAAAGCAACAACAGTGTGCTCTCCAGATTGCGAAACCCACAGCCCTCTCACAACCACATCTGTATGTCTTGAGAGCTCAAGCTCTAGCACTGCATTTGTGAAAGAGGAGTTTGGTTTGGCAACATAGTAGTCAATGATGATGATGGACACACAATCCTTACCAGGTGTTGGGCCTTGTTGCAGGTCATAACGAAGCAGGCATGCTCTGCTTGTCACCACTGTGACACATCCTTCTGCTGCAGCTAGAGCAACTGCCTGACCTTTCCCTCTGCACAGCACAGGGTAAACAGGTCTTGCTATCACAGGGATGACAGGGTGAAGTCTGTATTGAGTACTTCTGCATGGGCACCACTGCACCTTGACAGCTGTCTCTCTGTGGTATGCAGGCCAAAGATGGACTGATCCACTGAGGGAGCAGGTGGCAAGGGGTCGTTCGAGACAGCAAGACCTTCTTCGTCAATGGCAAAGCCCTGCGCAGGCTCATGGAAGCTGTTACCGGCCTCCCAATCCTCAAGCAAACTCATGGGTGCACTGTCAGCTCAAACAACACGCGTTTTGGAGCTTTGCTTCGATAAATCGCATGCTTGGTGATCACTGTACGCACAGCAAGGCAGTTCGCCTGAAGCTCTTCTGTGCTACAGGTGTGCTTATATTCATTTTGTGCCACGGAACTTAAGCGCGCCGGGCATCACCCTGACAACGACGCAACGCTGTCGTTGACCGAGGTTTCATGGAAATCTGCATGTGCATGTTGCACGTTGACCCATGCATGCAAGGTTGCAAATTGCAAGGTTCTTGCTTTCTTAGTGGTATGACTTCGAAGGTTCTTGTTTGTCGGCCAGGACTGCTTTGTCGCAATCCAGCATTATAGCATCCCAATCTGCAGGTCATCTGATATCTCAACATAGACAGAAGCATGCAAAAGTTACCTGTTTCTGGCACGCGCATCAAGCACCTCTTACATTTCAGACTCAGCCGCCCACTAGGTGCGTACCCATATACAAATACTGGGGTCTCAGATTTGCGACCAAGACAGGCAGATATCGTACACCACCTATTCCTGGATTAGCAAGAACTGCCTGCTTTGTTTACTATCCAGCATTGTAAATGAATATCGTCTTGTCTTTTAGTGTCCAACTTTCCAGCCAACTTAGAAACAACCCTTCCCAGCCCCCAATCCTCTTCTGTGCAACCCCTCTTGAAAGTGGCCTTCAATTATGTGCAGAGGGTCATGCTGCTGTCTACAAGTATGTTTGGGACTGTTTAGACATGATGCACAGTTAGTACTGATGTTTCTGGCCAGGTTTCTGGCAATTTTGGCACATCTGTTCAACCTAGTTGGTTGGTTGAAGGTGTAAATACTCCTCCTCCCACTTCCTGCAGGCTGTTGCTCGAGGGCGGGGCGGTATGCGGGCAGCCCCAGCGGCTGCTTGTTGAGTTTCATTTCGAATGGCTTTTCCTCAAATTCGCTGCAGCAGCGTGTTAGAAAGTCATCACAATGGCAGGGGGAGCCAGTGTAGATGAACAGACCGGCTCGAGCCAGTCTGCGTCAGCAGAGCAAGACACAGGGTCGATCCCTTGTACAAGGTGAAACATCGACGAATTCTTCGAAAATCTGCTCTGTCGCAGTCCCGTGGCATGCACAGAGTTGGTATCCCAACGTGTGCAACTTTGCAGTTGCGGCAAGCCTGGCAAGTTGCAGTGTCCAAAGTGTTTAGAGTTGCAGCTACCCAAACCTGCAAGCGTGTTCTGCTCTCAGGAGTGCTTCAAGGTACAAGAAAGAAAACCGCTGTTGCTATAGGCTTCTGCCCAGTCTGCTTTGATGTTGTTGTATGAGCTGCAAGTCTCAGCTTGTTGGTCGTGTCGCTTGCAGACAGCTTGGGCTGAGCACAAAAAGTGTCACAAGGTCACAAATGCGTGGATGTATGTGACAAACAGAGGACAGGTACACGCTTCTGCCCAAAGTCACGTAAAATTGCTCACATATTTTGAGCTGACTCTTCTCATGGACTATTGGTCTTTTGGCAAGTTGACATTGGCTTACTGGGCAAGTTGCTGCATACAGAAACGCAGCGCAAAGATGCCACAGTGTGACTGGACAGGGCCCTTGCGACCAGACCTCGTCGGTCCTACACGACAGGTAACCATGATGCACAGTTGTCAGATACATTGGCCTTTTGTGTGATGAGTGCTGCAGCTCAGCATACGCAGTATGTAAAGCTGACACGGCACAGTGTCTATCAGAACTTGCCGGACCTGCTCATGTAATGGCTTTGTGTGTGGTCCTGACTGCTGTGCTGACTCAGTTTGCAGAATGATAATGTCTACATCCATGTGTTGCTGAATTGAAATGCCAACTTGCAGGTACCAGAGAGTATTCCCAAGCCAGACTACGCACTTGATGGCATGCCCTACTCCGAGGTTCAGTCTCGCCAGCAGAACACAGGTGCAGACAAGTCCTCCTATCTCATGGCGTCGCACTGCTTCACAATCAGCAACAGACAATGAGCTACTTGCTTTTGCCATGCTTCCTATTGCTGCACAATCAGCATGGCACTTGCCCTGTTTGTGCTGCTCATGACTCAGTCAACGTGCGCTGACCATGCAGCTAGTGTCAGATTTTGTGTGCTGCATCAAATGGATTGTGCAGACAAGATGAAATGCATGCACTGTGCAGTGCCAATCAGGAATGCCAAGGACATAGCAGGCATGAGAGCAGCATGTAAGCTGGCAAGGCAGATTCTAGACAAAGGTCATGCTGCCGTCAAGCCCGGTGTGACCACTGACGAGATTGATCAAATGGTAAAAACATGTTTTCTGCATCATAGATACTACGCGCTGGATTTGTCTTCTGCACAGCAAAAGTTGCTAGGAAGTAAAAGTCAAGCATTTATTTCAGACAGGGAATTTTGTTCACAAGACCTGTCACTTCACATATATTCAAGCATCAGCAGATTCTGCTGAGCATCATCCCATCCGTTGAAAGCAAAGCAGAGGAGATCTTCAACGTGCAAACTGTGCTGCAGGTGCATGAAGCAACGATATCAGCTGGAGCGTATCCATCCCCTCTCAATTACTTTCACTTTCCTAAGTCTGTCTGTACATCTGTCAATGAGGTATGCCCTCAGCAAAAGATTCACCAGCTTTGGTCCACAGCACAGCTGAAGATTGAAGGCATTTTACGCAAACAGCATACACTCTGCTGCCTTGCTCGCTGTCTCACAACTGCATCAGTAGCATGTGGATCTTGCTTTGCAGGTTTCTGCAGTGTCAGCATCTGCCTGCTGCAGCCTACAATACATCTGTGTACTACTCCATGGCCAGATTTGCTATGCCATGGCTTTCAGCAAAGCTGCTGCTGTGCAGGTCATCTGTCATGGTATTCCTGACAAGCGGCCGCTTGAGGATGGAGACATTGTCAACGTTGATGTGACAGCGTATTACAAGGGGTATCATGGGGACTTGAACGAGACGTATGTTGTTGGACAGGTTGATGATGCATCCAAGAAGCTCATCAAGGCTGCTCATGACGTAAGGCCCTGCGCAGTTGCATGCCTCGGGTTCGTGTGACAGACATGCATCTCTGATCGACTTGACCCTGTGCCTGCTTCTCCTCTCACATCAGCCAGGTAGGTATCAGGTATGCCTCACCCCAATCTGAAGGCTGTATGCTGTGATACGCCCGTCATGAGCACATCGAGCATCACAATGTACATCATTGCATGCTGTGACACCTGCTGTGAATATTTGTTCAGCAGAATGTGATCATCATGTCACGGTTTATGCTACAGCTGTGGTCAATGGCTTTCCATGCGTAAGACCAAGTCATGCCTAGACAGCTGTGGTAGCAGCTATATAATGTGAGGGGTGTCCTGGCATGCTGCTTGCAGTGCTTGCAAAAAGCTATGGCGGAAGTGAAGCCTGGAGCGAAGTTCCGGGATGTTGGAGACATCATCTCCCAACATGCCCAGCAACAAGGGTGTGTCTCTGCACAACGCCTGTATCTGTCACAATCACTGCATGTCCAGGTGCTATGGTTACGTTGTTTAATGCTGCAGGGTTGTAATGGTTTTGTCAATTCCACCACTTGCTGTCAGTCCTGCCGTGCATTGTGGACTGTGTCTGCTGATATTCTGCTGCATTCACATCTGCCAGTTGTCTTGTTGTAATAGACTGTGAGTGACCACAAAATTTGGACACTCAACAAGTCAGCTCCTGTGCAGGTTTTCAGTTGTAAGGTCTTACTGTGGGCATGGCATTGGAGATTTGTTTCATTGTGCGCCTAGCATTCCCCACTATTCCCGCAATAAGGTATGTTGTCAATTGTGTGGAAAAGTGTGTGCGTTCCTGCTGGAGGACAGCATGACTCAGCTTCAGAGAGCTGTGTGTGTATTTTGTCTGGCTGCCTACTACAGCAAGATCTGGAAAGCGTGCGACTGTGTTCCTGCCACAGCAGGTATTTGTGCAGCCTGTCTGCACCATACTTGTGCCTGTGTGTCACAAGTGATGTCCATTTGACAAGAAGCCCGCTGCAGGCCAAGGGCATTATGCGGGAGGGCATGACATTCTCAATAGAGCCCATGATCAATGCTGGGGTGTGGAAAGACACGCATTGGCCAGATGAGTGGACATGCACGACCAAAGATGGCAAAAGGAGTGCACAATTTGAACATACGTTGCTGGTGACGGCCACTGGGTGTGAAGCATTGACCAAGCGCTTGCCATCCTCACCCCCTTTGTGGTGGGAGGCTGAGCAACAGGCAGCACCAGTGCCATCAGCACAATAGTGATAACACCTAGCAATGCAAGCTGCAGTCCTGGTGTATTAGTGTAGAGCCGCTGGCTGCTTCTTGCGGTCCAATTGTCACAGGCAACCTGCAGGACATGGCATACCTGCGCCTTTTGAGTGACAGTCATTGCTTGCCCTGCTAAAAACAAATGATGCTGTCCCACGCCAACCTTGTGAAGGGCTCATGTTATTGGAAGGATCAGTCACCATGGTCACCATTGGCACTCCATGACAGACAAAATGCAGTTGAATTTTGTGCATGCAAGCCACGTTGTGTGGGCACCACAACCTGTGAGCCTGTGCTTCACAGGTGCTCATTTCCCGACGAGCCCATCTTGACTCGCCAGGGATGGCCATATCTAGCAAAGCCTGGCTGAGGGTGGCTGGCATATCAGGCGCCAGCGCAGTCATTCTCGGCACCTATGGCGCACATGCCTTTCGTCCGAAAGACAACCATTACCTCGATACCTTTGAGACTGCGAACAAATACCACTTTGTACATTCGTTACTGATAGGCCTTGCACCCAGTACCAGGTGTGTGAGCCTCAGTTTGGTTTCTTCAAGCAGTGCAAGCTGACATGCCGTGTCTTTGACTCAGAAAGCCACTACTTGTGGGCTCGTTGACGAGCGCGGGGTTGATCTTGTTTTGCGGCAGGTAATCTGGTGCTGGTTAATTCGCGCTGGAGTCTGTTGTCGCCCTACGAAATGCTCAAGGACATGCTGGAACTACAGCTTGTACACAACTGCACTGACAGAAGACAACAGAAATTCCAAGCTTGCTCCAACAGGGTAGGCTGCATGAACGCGCATGGAGCTCAACAATGTTTGTAGGCCTCTGCATGTATCTACATACCAAAAGGTTCCTTTCTGTGGTACGGGCAGGGGTATAGCATTCATTGCTGCTTGGCTGGCACTCCTTATCTGACAGATTCATGATGGCAATGAGGATGCATGAGCCAAATCTTGAAGCAGGCTCAGCACACGATGGCAGCTTGTCTGAATGCATCCTTTTGAACAGGCTTTGCATATAGGATTAGTTCCAGCCACAGACAGTGCAGCTAGTTCCTGCTGATGAGAGTGCACACTAAGGTCAAACATTATGAAGCCAGCTGTCAGTGCTTAAGCAAAACAACATGCCATTGTAACGTGTCCAACCAGCAACAAGCAGCTGACCAAGGCAGTACATATGATGGCAACCAGTGTTGCAAAAATGGACAAGCAGTGCATGCCCTCATACAAATCAACATAGTAACCTCCATGAGTCGCCACAAGATTGCAGTGCAGCAGCAACTGCTGATGTCAACAAGTTGGCAACAATGCTCTGTCGTGCAAATACGGTATGCCATTTGCAGCCGGAAAAATGATAGGACTTGAAGGTCAACTTGGTATGTGTGCCAGCACGAGTCAGTGTCAGCTTTCCAATGACGGGTCTGGGTGCTCTATTTTGGTCACAGCCATCTCAGAGTCTTTCATCTCGTACACATACAGGGTGGCCTGCATGTCGCCGAAGGCCTCAGGAATGCCATGAAACTTACCATGCTTGGTGAAGTTTTGGTTGCAGGCCTCCAAATGCAGTTGACATTGAGCAATTTGCTAACATAACTTTTGTTTGGATAGGTGCTTGACATAGCAAAGATGTGGATACCTTTTTGCCAGTGATGTCCATCAGAACAAAGCTTGGTACAACTTTGTCATGCAAGCTGTTAAAAGCTCCTGTTGCCGACCCTGGGTTGATCAGCAGTCTACCTTCTATACAGTCTGCCTGTACAGACAGCATAGCTTCATGCATGTTGTTAGATAACAGACTGTCAGCATGCAAACAGATGTGCAAATGACTACCCCAATGTAGCACAAGGCGTGATCACTGTGCTGCCTCTTCTTTGTACCTTGAACTCATGAGTGTGTCCAGTCACTAGTATGTCCACGTCCATTTGCCGAGCAAGGAAGGCTAATCTCTCCTTGCTGCCTGAAGGTACAATCTGCAGCATACTAGGGTTTCATAGATAACATCTCTCCAAAGCAGCAGAAACCATGTTTTGCTTACAACTCATTATGATTCTCTACTACTGGGCATTGACAAGGGGCATGCAACTACCTGATGCCCATGTAGCATTCCAATTCTGAAATCTCCAATTTTCAAGACCTGTTCAGCAGAACAAGCGCGGATGCAGCTCAGGAACCCAGAAAAAAGCAGCACTATACAGACTACTATCATGTACCTTGTCCTCAGGATAGCTGCCATCCTCGTCGAAGTCACCTTTAGTGACATGCATGTCTGCGCAAACTGTCTTCAGGTAATCATGAATCTCCTGGAGACATGTTTCACAGTCTTATCAACTCCATACATTGCCGTCATCAGCACTTTGTGCAGCTCTCATCGAATGTCGCTGGAGCACTAGCACAACCTTGGTACAAATATTGCCCGGACAAAGTGAGTGATGGATTTTGCCAGGTACCAAGAGCTGCTTGAACTTGGCTGGCAAATCGGTGGCTCGGTGCGGGATGTGCAGATCGCCGATGCAAAGCACGAGTACCATGCTCTGCGGGCCTCAGCCCGTGATGGATCAGGCTTATGCAGCAATCTTACGGTGTGAGTCCACCCGCACTTTTCGCCGCAACACCAATCGTATGCTTACTTGGTAGCTTGCAGACAATTATGCATTGCTCGGAGTGCCTCACGGTAAGCAATATGCCGAGTACAACTCTGGGTGCACGGTATGTTGTGCGTTTGTGCGTCGCATTTGTGCTGTATCACTCATGTCTTCGATATGAGCTCAAGCGCTGCATACTGAGGTGATCATCTTGACTACCGCGACCGTGAGGTGATCATCTTGACTACCGCGACCCTGAGACATAGGCAATCATTTGCGCGCTTGTGCACGCGCTTCAGCGTTTTCATATACCTTTCAGTCAAACCCGTCTGGCATGCATGCATATATGACTTTCAGCAAAAACTTGCTGTAAGCCTTTGCGAATAGTCATAGACCCTGGTCTTGAAAGGAGCAAAGCTGCACCGGTAAATTTTGTCAATCGACATTTCCTGCTACTTCTGGCACACCCCAGGACCCCATGGCAGACCTTCTGGCAGTCCTTGCCAGCTGCAAGGAGCTGTTGCTCGAGGTGATCAGGATGCTGGCTGTTTCTTTCTGGGTAGGGCAGATCATTGGACAAACGATAGGCACCATTGTAGCCTTGTACTTTTTGCCAAACCTGCTAGCTGTTTCATTTCTGGCATTTCAGGTATGGCATGTGTTACTGTATGCTAGTCCACTACATGTTATTGTGTAGCTTAGTTTCATTGTTAACAAGCAGATCCTGAATGTGCTGTGGCCTCTGGGCAAGGCACCATTGCTTATGGAAAGGTAGGACAAGTCGGTCAGAAAAGCTGCTGAGACGGAATCTGCAAAATCACAGCCAAAAGCAGACTTTGTGCGCATTCATGCAGGTTCTTGAACTTCTCAGTGCAGTCAGCCATGCAGTACTTCTCCCTGAAAGTGATATGTGAAGATTACGATGCAATAAAGCCTGACCAAACCTATGTTGTAGGTATGCAGTGCTTTTGGACGTTTCACCTCTCCATCAAACACTCTCTTCGCTCAGACCGTGATTTGCTAGGCTTTGCTGCATCCTGCTGTACAGCTGGCCTGCAGTCAAAGCAGTATGCTCCAAATCTTATAACTACTCTCAGGCCTGGAGCCACATTCTGCATTGCCAACGGCCCTGCCAATGATGTTCAACAAGTACTGTCAAGCACTTCCCAAAGCACTTCAAGACATCAAAGTCCTGGCAACGTCAACGGTCAGCACTGCCTGAGGGCTCTCACCTAGCCGCTCTGAGTCTCATTGCACGAAACAAGGCATGTTCACGTGGCTTTTGGAATGCACGAGAAACCCTTTCATGGATGCAGGTGTTCTATTTGCCTGCAACAAGGCATCCCTGGTATTGGCTTGGCATACGCTCCATAGACAGAGACACATTCCACAGCTTACTGGCTGCTCACAACAGTGTGGTGTTGGTGCCTGGTGGCGTCAGTGAGTGCATGGTCATGAAACAAGGTGAACCTGCCCTGATATCATGCCAAAGACAACCGTGCAAGTCCAATAACGCTGCTTTTTGACAATGTCAAGCAAGCAAAGATGACACCGCAGCTTTGTGATGTACAGTCAGCATCTGGAACACTATGTTAACAATGTAAAGGTGCAGCGCTTGTGTTGCATGTAGTCTGAGTAGGGTTTCACCTTCTCAACATTTGCACACAGGGCAGGAAGTCATGTACCTGACAAAAAGGATTGGCTTTGTGCGAATCGCACTCAATCATGGAGCGCATTTGCTGCCGTGCTTTGCTTTTGGCCAAAGTGATACCTACTCGTAAGGCCTTCAACTTGGCTCTGCCTCAAGCTGCAAGTGGGCTACTCACCATTCTTGTCTTTGCACCACATGCACAAGAGCATGTTCAACCTTGGAATTGCACGTTGCTGCTCATTCGCCGCTCTGCAGTGTATCTGCTGTTTGATCGCTTGCATATCACCCTGCATACCACATCTGTTCTGCACTTGCATGCTTCCTCTCTTTCTGCTGGCCTTTCACAACCCCAAGCTTGTTTCGCTGTTGCCAATTTGCTGTCCTGCAATTGCCTGCTGCAGTCTTATGCAGTACTGACTATGCACTAGTGACTTTGACAAGGGTTGGCTGGTGCAGATGGTTGCGGCCAGGCCCTCCTTTTATACCCAACATGGTTGTTGAGACTGTCAGAAAATGGCTTGGCTTCATTCCCTTAATCATGTGGGGAAGATGGGGTACCACCATTCCACACAAGGTGTCCTTTCTGGTTGCGCCAGAAGCAGTAAACCGTGCAGTACAAGCACCGGGTCACAACCAAAGCTGCTGTTTCTTTTGGCTCTTGTCATGTTGATCAGACCTGTTGCTGCTCAGCTATGACTGCTCAGCTATGACTGCTCAGCTATGACTGCTCAGCTATGACTGCTCAGCTATGACTGCTCATCTATGATGCTCATTCATGGTCTGTTTTGCAGGTGCCTATGCTTGTGGTATTTGGCAAGCCAATAGAACTGCCAAAAACGGAACATCCTTCCAAAGAGGAGATCCAGAAGTATCTGCAACTCTATATCAATGCCATGCAAGCATTGTGTCAGAAGCATAAAGATGGTGCTGGTTATGGGGGCACAACATTTAAGGTTGTTTGAGAGTCTTCTAATACTGTGCAGAGTATGGGAAACATTCTGCTCTGTATCAAAGTTGTCACAAAGAAAACAGATCGTGTCTTTGCATAGTGCTGAAATGGAGTGTTTTCACTCTGCAGCAAGCCATGTAACACTGGTGCATTGCTCTTCATATAAATCTGGTGGACTGCATATACATATTTCTCAGCTCAAGCAGATAAGTATATACATATATCCACGTTGAGCATACGTAACATTGGTCAACAAAGAAATACCATGTCTATCGCCAATGAATCAACCTGCAGGCTCGTGGCTGACAGACCCATCAGCTGGCAGCTATCCTGCTCAGCAACAACTCAGATATTAGCATGTTCGGCGCCGACAGCACAGTTGGAAGCAGCTCCAACATCTGTTGGTGTCTGAAGAAGAGGGATACATCCCGCATGCAGGCGTAATCTAAATCTGCATAGGGTTTTGATTGGCAACAGGTCTTGAAAGCCTCCAGGCAGCGAACAAAACACACATTCCACATCCTGGTCCACCGCGCTGTGTGATGATACATGGTTCGGCCTCAAGCGCAACACTACGGGATTCCTGTGCATGCTCAGCTGTCAGTGGCGCGGCCAAGCTGCACAAGCGATGTGAGTGTACTGTACTGACGCAATCGCATGGCTGCTTTGCATAGAGCATTTGCATCGTGGGAGATGATTGGTATTCGATGTCGCCCCAGTCTGATTTGTCCCACGCCAAGGGAATCACAATGCGGATTGACACTCGCTGTTGCGGCTGATCCCACCTCCATGTGTGCTTGCTTTTGTTGAAACTAAGTTTTGCTATGCATACTGTTGCGGTCGTGATGATGATTACGGATATCCCAGCTCGCTTTGAGCCTCCCAGGCTTTGAAGAGAATTTCCGTTCCTAACTCACTCACGTATTTGACTGAGCGACTGTCACCACAAGCAGCAGTGCACTCACAGTGTGTCACCTGCTACCCTGTCCATGAGATGTTGTCTTGCTGTCAATGCAGGGGCACACAAGCACGGGACGGCGCCGAGTGCGGCAGTCCTTACGTGTGCCGTCATGGTGCCGGCGGCCAGCCAAGCCGGCTAGGAGCTCCTAAGAAGGTGAGCCGTATACCGTCTTCTATGCACAGCTGTTGTTGATGTGAACAACGAATCTGATATGGAAGTGATGAACACAATTGGTCCGTGTTACTGACTCAGCTTCAAGCTGATGCGGATAATCATTAACCACTACTGATCCATACTGCACTTCCATCACATCTGCACACATTGTCATGATTAAGCAGCAATGACCCCCCTGGATCATGTGATGATGATAAGAGCTTTACTCAGGACTAGAGTTTCCGAGTCAATGACTTTGACGAATATGTTTCTCTTGGCTGGCTGAGCATTTTCCTGGGGTGTCACTGCTTGTTGGTCATGATTTCACACTTCCCTCATGTGAGTATCATTAACCCATCTTTGTCCAAATGTATTTGAGTCTACACCGAGTTACTGTCCAGAGTCAGCAGTTCACTTGATATTGCTTTTTCTCCTTGCTGCCTAGTTTATGCGCATTGCAGCTGCTTCTAAATAGTTGGTTCACAGATTCTCCTTTCGTATCAGTGAGCCCGTTCCCAGAAGCAAAACTGATGAGGTGGCAGGCGTTTGATCAAAACCTGCCTGCCACTGTCGACCCGGGCCTCGCTATCTCATCTGCTTTCTTGGCGAAGCTTATGGGACGATAGGCTTGGACATTCTGCACATTAACATGTTTGCTGAGTTGCAATTGCTTTTTGCAGGTATAATGACAGCGTCAGGAAATGATGCCATGATCGTCTTCAGCTCGGCATTGGAGCAGAGCCTCTTGATGCAAAGGAGTTGGCTGTACAGGGGGAAAATGCATGTACCCATGTCCGTTGCGGCTTTCTGACATTGCTGGTAAGCTCTTTGCCATGTCCTATCAGCTTGCACCATTTGTCAAGTTTACTATTTATACCTGGTCACATCATTGCAATTGATGAAAAAATGGTCAGATATGCTTTCAACTAGTGCATGCATGCAGAAATGGTCAGTTATTCAGGCAACTGGGCTGCAAATGCTGTGCACACCTCAGTGTTCTACTGTCCAAAGATTGTCTTGCCAGCTGTTCGACGGCAGCTTCTTGTAGCTGTTCAGGACAGCATGGCACACATACTGACATGTCACCACATCGCCACTCTTTGTTGTGTACGTCAGGGAACTCACTGGTCAGTCTGACCTGCATCATTCTGTTGTATATACAGGCACATATGTGGGCAGAGAGGCGAAGTTTGGTGCAAAGGAATGAAGTAGCCTCAGATTTGACCTTATCATTTTTGGACAATGTTGTCTAGCGTGAGGTGAGCTAAAGCCTGCTGACAGCGTTGCAAGTCTTCTGTATGCTGCGAAGACGGTCGACTGTTGGGTAACAATGTCCCTCCAGTCAACATTTATACAAACGCAAGCAATAATGAAGGTGTGCGTTTCAGTGCCCTTGACCCTCATGACGTGGGCATGTATAGTCACACTTACATTCATAGTCCTGTTTCATGTGTCTCATGCCTTCAAACTGAGGCCAAGTTGCTTAATTTATGACTTTGTCTGTAGGTGTGTGTCCACTCATGAAGTCAAGTGGTCATGTGGTGTGCACGGCCAGGGCCTCCAGGATAAGGTGCGCATTGTCCCAGTCTGTGCAGTTTTTAGCCTTCCATTCAGTCAGCTTGCTCTGTTGTGGCATCATGTGCAAACTAAGCGCAGTGACGATATTCATGAGGCTGTTTCTGATGGCTTCACAGCCCTGATTAGACAACTCATAAAACGACTTCTCCTACCTCTGAGCGCTGATTTGATTTGACCATTTGATATCATCCACCAGGAGCCCATCCTTGCTGTTGCTGATATCGGCTCCCTGCATTGACTGGCTGCTTCATTGCGCCAGATTATACTGCCCTGTCCTGTCTGCTATGGGGGCGTGCATGCAGCCTATGATGCAAGTAGCCATTGGGTGCATTCTCAGGGTGTGCTGGGTCCCTGCTAGTCAGGACCGAACCTACCCGGTACCCCTGTGGGCGTACAGCCTCTGCCTGGTTTGGCTCCTCTTTTGGTGCCATATCCCAGGACCCTGACCTGGCGCACCCCTAGGGGCGCTGCTCTTGGTGGTCTGGGAGGCTGTACTGTCGGCATGTCACAATTGGTGCAGCCAAGCTGCAGTCTGAGGCTTGTCATATGCAGCATGAAATGTCATGGCCAGTAATTGCATGCTGCCCACCATAGACTCATGGCTGCATTTACTGTGCAGGTGAAGGCTGTCAGATTTTATGGAGGAGTTATGAGCAGTGTCAGGGTTCATTGTAGAAGAATGTATGCATTGTCTGCTGACCATGCACTTTGAGTGATGATGCAACAAGAGTAATCACGACGGTCTTCATAGAAGCCAAGCTTGCTTGGCTGGGATGACAACACTCTTGCAAAACATTGCTCTGACAAATGCTGGTCAGCAGACCTTGTATGACTCCTTGGAAGAAGGCCATAACACTTCTGTTCACATTTGAGAAGTTGTAAGTGAGGCCTAACCAACTGGGATGCATGTGGAATAGATGTGCTTTGCGCTGTATACAAGACTGATGTACAATTAAGTATACTGCATCCATTTTTTTAATATTGGGCGTGATTTGATTGCAACTGTAAAGTCAGCTTATACTTCGAGCAACACGACCAAGTACGTGCAGCAGTCTTTACGTACCCTTATGCCCAGCATCTGTTGACTCTGGTTGTGCCACCCAAAAGGTGGCGGTTGCTTATAGTGTACCCACCTGCCTAAGGGCCAGTATGGCAGAAAGAGCGTGGTCGTCACAGGTGGCAGGCTGCAGTATAGTTGGGACTTGTTTAGCAGCGACCTATGTAAGTCTTCAGCTTGATTATTTGCTGCATGTCATGTGTGGATCTGGCAAGCTGTGAACATCATGAGTTGTTTGCTTACATCAGGTAGGCATGGTTAGCTGAGATAGGTAGTGTATTACATACAAATAAGTACTCTACATTGCATTGCTCACTCAGGCTTTCATCATCCCTAGCGATGTCACTTCAGAGCATGTGCTAGCGTCAGATTTGCACGCCCAAAAGAGGGTTCCTTGTGTACAGGTGGGTGTAGAGCCCTCAACAGCACACTGCCAAATGTTGACAAATCCAACTGCTGAGCTGCTTCGGAAGGCAGCTGGTCCGGACTGCATGACTGCCACGCGTCAATATGTCCTTAACTTCCCGCTGACCTGATCCACTAATTCTGAGACCCCCCCTATTGCAAGGACAGTGACTGAGCCTGGCGCTACCTCTGTCCTGCCAGCATCAGCAACCTGCAAATGGAAGAAGACTTGTATGCTCACTTGTACTAACAAATCTCCGCTCAGGGAGAATTCAGGGGCGCAAACACATGTGTGGTCAGATACTCAGATTACTCAGATACTCAATTTAGGCGCTTCGCAAAAAAAATGACGATGACAAAGTCGTAAGCCACACTGGTGCAAAGCAGCAACTGTGTAGTAGTCAAACATCGCGACCTCAGCAGCAACTCACTGTGAATGTGGCCAATGACATTGCCTGTGCTTGTTCATCAAGCACTTTCAGCTCCTGTGGTGTGTCCACCGCTAAGACTACTGTCTTCTCACCGGCGCTCTGTACTGCAGCAGCATCATATCACCACTGTTCTCATGTACTTGTGGTTGCTTGACAGCGTTTGTGTTCCTGTCACTGATAGTCAGTGAAAGGTCACAGTGACTAATTGTAGCAAAAATGCCTACCTCCCAGGCTGACAGCCATGGTGCTCTGTTTGATACTATGACCTTGTACAAGCCCACAGCAGCATGTGCACATTGTGCACCGATTTTGCCTGGACTCATGTGCATTGAGCGCACCACAATTAACACCACCTGCACATGTCAGCAAGTATGCTCCATGGACCAGCACAAAGATGAGCGCATGATACACGCTGCATGACAGGAACTCACTTTGCAGTCAGCGCTGACTTCCACAAACATCGCTGGAGTCTTGCGCCCATCAGGATGCAGAACATGGGACATGTCTGATGGCATACCCATCACAGACTGGCCTGCTGCAGCAACGCCTAGCACAGTTTCTGCCGAACTATATTCTTGTCGCCCAGAAGTGCTCTGCATGCAAGTGAATAGTTGCAGTCGTACAGTGAGCAAAGGAAGACTGCTTTTTAGCAGAAGCCACACAGCAAGTCTCATATACCGTACAGCAAGATTCAACGGAGTGTCAAGGTCTGTGTCCTCGGAGTGCTCCATAAGCCAGTGTACAGCAGGCTCTACACCACAGTTATGCGTGTGGAAGACAGCCTTCTCCGAACGTACTCGGAGAAAGCCCTGCGTCATGCACATTCATGAGCCAGGATCGCAAGCAAAAGCACACTTCAGAACGGCCAGCCTTGCTCTACTCACCATATCTACCAGCTGATCAACGAACATCGTGTTTGCTCTTTGTATACTCATTGAGAGTGACGAGCGACGCACCCGTGATAGCACAGACTGTAACAAGATTTTACTCTTGCCAAACGTTCGCTTCGCACGCGCAGACTGTTGCTTGATGTACCAACCTGGGTGGTTCCCTCACAGCTTCTGCGAGAAGACCTGTTGTCATCTGAGATGACTCATCTCAGATCTGCCAAGTTGTGAACATTGTCACAGTATCACAGTTTTTGGTGTGATGATTCCAGGCAGGCCTTCCTGTGAATGCACTGATGTACAGAGCATGGACCAATCACAGATTGTCATAGTTGCAGCAACCTGTGCTTGCAAAATTTCAAAAGGGCTGTGTTGCAGCTGATCCTGCTTGCGCTGTTGTAGTTACTGGGTGGAGAAGCTTTCCCCTCTCTCACATCACTAATCAACATGTGTGCCTTGTGCTTGCTTAGAGGATGTCAAGGGACGTGAAGACTTAGATAGGAATTTCTTTATGATTGCGTTGACCTCTGAAGGCCTGCAGAGACACATCAGCTTGAATGCTTCTTGAACCCAACTGAATGTTACAGCAACCATCATGCGGCCCAGCATCATGCCATGACCATGACAGTGCAACTACTTGAGCAGCATACAAGCTATCATGTCATCATCCTCTGCAGCCATGAAAGAGTGGCTTGCCTCAAAAAACCTTCATGCCCTTTGAGCACTGTCTGCAAATGACGCACGTGTCTTCACGACAATAGCTACAGCAAGTTTGTTGGTCTCACCTGTCCTGTTGGGCCCAATGAGAGCACTGGTCAAGGATGTGGACCTCGACGTCCTCCACAAACTGGGGAATCTGGTGAGCCAGCTGGGGACCCAAAGCAGTATCATCCCCTCCCCAGATCAGCAGTGTGGGGATTTTAAGCTTTTCTGGGTCTTGCACCATTCTACACAAGGTCCACATCTCAATCACTTCACCTTGCTTGCAAGCATGACGATGGAGGTATGTGCATGCTGATTACATGCTTTGTCACTTTGCTTTACCGCGCTTGCGAGCATAGCAATGGGAACACGCGCGTATGTATGTCATGCTTTGTACTCACGATGCACCAGTGATAACTCTTGGCTGAATTTGATAGCGCTGACCACTTTGCTTTGCATGTTTCATCAGAGCCATAACTGTGCCAGGAAAGCGACCAGACAGAGCTCTCACACAGCGCAAGGGCGCTGTGAAAACAGCTCAATCCTGCAATGTCGTGATGCATGGCTGTGATACTGACCTGTGAAAGGCTGGGCTGGGGCGTGTGGTGACCACATCAACATACGCCCTGTAGTAGTTCACGGCGGCAGTGGCAGCATAGGGCTGCTGAAAGGCCTGCTTATACCTGTATGCACAGCATATGTGCAGTAAGGCATTCTGCCCAAAACAAACAAGCAGCTGACCCTGACTCTCGGCATTCTCAAGAGACAAGAACAATCAACACAGCCAGTTTGTTCAACAATGTGTGCAGTTTGTGTAAAAGCCACGCAGACTTGCCAGTACATTCCAGAAACGTAAGTGAGAATGCAGTGCACTTATAGTCAGTCTGCTCTGGCTGTGAAAGCTCAAACATGCTGAGTCCTTTGTACCACCAGCTTTGGTTTCTTGCTACACAGTCCAGCAGTAGTGCATTGTCTATCAAACTGCTCAACAATATGCTGATGCCACAGCTATAGCTGCAGGCGGCACAAGGAGTGCGTCAGGTCCTGGTGGACAGCAACCCATGCACTACCTTTCCTTTCAACTTCTTGTAAGGTAATGGCTCCATCAGTCTTCATGGCTGCAGGCCCTGTCCTGGCACCAGCATCCAGGGCTTCGCAGTCGTTAGCTGTCAGCATGAGTTCTGGAAGGAGAGGCGCCTGAAATGCCAGGATGTACCATGACCTGCGCATTCACTTTGCCAATGACATAGCTTTTGCTCATGCAGACACCATGTGGACTGCACACTGCAAGCTGGTTCCGGGCTGTCTGTTGTCCTTATACTGCTGAGCTGTCACTTGATGCAAACCCAACATAATGTAACCTGCCAAAGACATGAGACCTGTGGTGTCACGGCAGTCTGCTGATGAATAACCTGCAACCTCAGCAAGGTGACTTGTGGATGACTGTTGTACCTTTTGTACTGGTCTAGGTCATACTCGCATTTGGGATGCGGCGCACAGATGACCACAAGCTTGTCAATGAGGCTGCTATAAGCATGTGCTGTCAGCCAGGAGATGACTCCACCCCAGTCATGGGCCACCAGTGTGCACGACTCATGCCCCAAGGCCTTCACCAGGCTTGCAATGTCATCTGCAAGTCTGTCAATCCTGTAGTTGTCCTTTCCCTGCAGATGATGCATGCGTGTGAGTCAGACTACTCGGTTGATATCAATCAGTCATACTGTATATGTACACTGATGACCACTGCAGCACACTGCCTGACTTATATCTGCATGATCATCTCTTAGTCACCATATGTGGTGCTGTCATGCAGACACTGTTGGGAGAAGGGGCAAAGGTGGTGCTTGAGGGCAATCTGCAGGACACACAATAGACTGCAATCTGTGCGTGCTTCCTTGTCTTTGTCAAGAAGCTGGCAGCAGTCTGCATGACCTTTTCAATTTTGCATTTCATGATTTAACCCAGCACTCTAACGAGGCACTTCTCCAGTGAAGATGCCGTGTATGCGTTCAGTTGGTAGCCAATGACTAGCGATAGGAGACACAACACCATACATGTTTTGACAATGGCACAGGCTCAAGAAGTATCAGGAGCAGCTCTTGCTGAGCAGCAACCTGTGTGGATGCAAGCACAAAAGCACAACCAGAATGCTGCGCACAATTTTGCTCACAGGTGCTCAGCCAGCAGTAAGCAGCTGCTGCTGTCTAGGACTCATGCGTATGCAACAGTACCAAGCACTACCTTGGGCTTTTCTGTTTGACCGTAGCCTCTGAGGTCAAAGGCCACCACCTCGTAGTCTTCCTTGAAGGCCTCTAGCTGCCAGCGCCAACTGTACCACAGCTCAGGGAAACCATGCACCAGCAGCATCAGCTTCTTGCCAGAACCTCTGCCAGCTGTCACTGTGTGAAACCTAAGTCCAGACAGCAGCATATGTCTTCATCACAGTATACGTGCAGCAGGTGCATCAGCATGGGATTGGAGACTTGGGCAGCTAAAAGTGTGAGGATAAAAGCCTCCACTCATGATTTCCAATGGTGCAACATGAAGTACATGGCACTCACACGCCATGGTCACAGTGTCTTCGCAGCATAGGAAATTTGAGCACTGCCATATGCTTGCCTGATACCATTTGCTTCTATGTATCTATGCTGAAGACCTGGGAAGGGATCCTCATACTTTATTCCTCGTCTGTTTATGTTTGCCAGGAATTTCCTTGGACTGCACCAGAAAGGCTGTGAGTTGCTGAGCACAGCAGCATTTTCACACTAGCATTGACACAGGTTGAGTCATCTGCACCTTTTGAGAAAGCTTAAAAGCAGTATGAGGGCAAGTGCTGTCCAGATCGGTACACTGATCAAGGCATACTTAATCTTTTTTATCCAGCCACTGGTAAACGTGCTGCGGATGTTCGACCTAGATAGCGACTCATCAAATGGCCTGCCCGACAACCTGCCGGGGTGCGGGGACCGGTTATAAAAGCAAAGCTTTCGTGGTGCAGCGATCATTCCGCAAGCCGCAAGCAGAACGACTACACATCTTTTGGTTCTTGGCGGAGACAATAAGATACCATGCAGACGTGTGATGGCATGAGGCAGGTTCCGGCATCCTCGGCCTTGTTGACAGTCCTTGGCTACTTGATTGCAACAGCGCACATCGTCCGAACAGGCAACCGCAGCTAGTAGCTACTGTCTTGGAGCATCTGACTACGTCATCGTGAGTCACCACAGAGCGTGCCGTGAGACCTCTAAAGGTCCGCACATAGCAGCTGAACGTGCTAACCTGCTATGTGCGGGTTTACTGATCGACAAGCGGGATGCATTGCGGACTCCCGACCTAGTCACCCAATTGGAAGGCTTGTCTACAGGACAACTCAAAGCTTCTGCAAGACAAGCACTGCCACACGGTCGGTCCAACCAAAGTCAACATCCCAACAAATCTTGTGACAGTTGCGCCGATTCGTCTCCCTGTTCAAGGACATATATATATTGGTTTCGGAGCGTGGACGGCTGTTTCGCCTCTATTCTTGCCTTTGCAGTGTTGGCTACCATTTACCTACCCAAGTCCAAAGCATTCCTGTCATAGATACCAACACAGTCATAGCTGGACTTGAACACCAAGCCTCTCTTTCATGGAACAACTTGTCATCCAACCCACGCACAGCGCCCACCAGGAATGCCAAACTGTGTACATGGCATAATTGGTTTCGCCCTTTCAACACCTCCAACCCATATTTTCTTTTACCTGTTTCTGGCAAGCGCATGAAGCGTTTTCTACGTTTCAGACTCAGCTGTC
>JAABUK010002063.1_pt1 | contig 36851 bp, 29 predicted proteins | sample 5559141 | NCBI WGS metagenome assembly JAABUK01 (sample SAMN10711869, study PRJNA513367) | rock metagenome | isolation source: Antarctica rocks | place: Antarctica: Victoria Land, Pudding Butte nord | collected 2016-01-03
AAGATCCGTCGGAAAGCACCTCATAAGCCTCGCCCGATCCGCAATAACTCCTTGTCTCCACCGCTGTCTAGCGTTGTGTAGATACCAATGCCTCGTGGGGGAGGGTTGGGGAGAGGGGGCCGCCGCACCACCGGGCCGGCCGCGCCGTCTCGGCCCGGGCGGGGCGGGGCGGGGCGGGGCCGATCAGCGCTTGACCTCCTTCAGCTCGATCAGGCCGACGTCGATCGACTGGCCGCCGCCGGTCTGGTGGCAGTGGACGGCGATCGTGTTCTTGCCGGGCTTGAGGGTGGCGCGGGCCTCGGGCGCGATGGGGATCTCCTCGTAACTGTTGGTGTGGCCCTTGACGGTGGCGGCCAGCACCCCATTGAGGTAGAACTCGGCGTCCTCGTCGTGGAGGGCGGAGAGGAGCAGGTCGGCCGGGTTGATCTCGGGGAGGGTGAAGGTCCGGCGGGCCCAGACGTCGGGCGTGTTCCAGGTCGTCCGGACGACGGCGCCGGGAGTCTTCTCGGTCCCGAGGACGCCGGGGCCTTCCTTCCAGGAGGTGTCGTCGAAGTCGGCGGCGGTCCACGGCCCCGAGGGCTTCTCGGTGGTGTAGTGCCAGACCAGCCCCGAGGCCTCCGAGGTCGGGACGACCGCCCGGGCCACGGGGACCATCGTATAATTGCCCCGGTTCACGGCCGCGACCCGGTCGAGGTCGACCTTGATCACGTCCCGGTCGTAGGTGAGCAGGCCGTTGGCCTCGGTCTCGACGTCGGTGATCTGGGTGTAGACCAGCGCGTTGAGGCCCTTGGCGTCCTTCAGCTCCCAGCCCTCGCGGAGGAGCCGCTCGTACTTCCGGGTCAGGTCGGCGGAGCTGGCCGTCCCCTGGTACCCCCAGTATTCCTTCTGCCAGGTGTGGCCGTCGACGCCCAGGCCGAGGCCGCCGAACTCGCCGACGACCCCGGCCCGCTTCGGCTCCAGGGCCGGCGCGGCGGGATGCGGGTAGGTGTGGAGGTCGTGGACGTCGCCCACGCCCGGGCGGTCCGACCACCCGCTGGCGCAGTTCACCAGGCGGGTCGGGTCGTAGGCCTTGGTCCACTCGGTCACCCTTTGGGTGTCGAACTGGCCCCAGCCCTCATTGAAGACGACCCACATGATGATGCTGGGATGGGCCTGGAGGCCGTCGATCATCGCCTTCAGCTCGACGTTGTACTGCCGGGCCGACTCGGGCGACCGGACCAGGTCGGGTTGATCCGGGCCGATCCCCTTGTCGCCAGCGACCATGTCCTGCCAGACCAGGAGGCCGAGGCGGTCGCACCAGTAGTACCAGCGGTCGGGCTCGACCTTGACGTGCTTGCGCGTCATGTTGAAGCCGAGCTTCCTGGTGATCTCCACGTCGAACCGCAGCGCCTCGTCGGTCGGCGCGGTGTAGAGGCCGTCCGGCCAGAAGCCCTGGTCGAGCGGGCCGACCTGGAAGACGAACTTGCCGTTGAGCAGGAGCCGATTCACGCCTTGCTCGTCCCTGGCGACCTCGACCTTGCGGTAGCCGAAGTAGCTGCCGACGGAGTCGACGACCGTCTCGCCCTGCATCAGGTCCACCTTCAGGCCGTAAAGGAAGGGGGTCTCGGGCGTCCATCGCCGGGCGTCGGGCCGGAGCAGGAGGTGGGCGGTCCCCGCGGCCGGGCTCGCGACCCCGCCGGAGATGACGGCCTGGCCGTCGAGGGCCGACACCTGGACGCCCAGCCCTCCGGCGTCGCCGTCGACCTCGGCCGTGACGTCGACCCGGTTGTTGTCCGGGTCGGGGACGATCTTGAGCCGCCGGATGGAAGCCCGCTTCGGCGTCGGCTCCAGCCAGACCGTCTGCCAGATCCCGGTGGTCGGGGTGTAGAAGATCCCGCCCGGCTTGAGGACCTGCTTGCCGCGCGGCTGGGTCCCGGAGTCGGTCGGGTCGAAGACGCGGACGATCACCTCGTTGGCGGGGCCGGGCTTGAGGGCGTCGGTGATGTCGAAGGAGAAGGCATCATAGCCGCCCTTGTGGGCCCCCATTTCCTTGCCGTTGACCCAGACGGTCGCCTCCCAGTCGACCGCCCCGAAGTGGAGGAGGACGCGGCGGCCGTCCCAGCCCCCGGGGACGTCGAACGTCCGGCGATACCAGACCCGATCGGTCGGCTTCACCGGCTTCATCACGCCCGAGAGGGCCGACTCGACCGGGAACGGGACCAGGATCTGCCCGTCCAGGTCCTTGCCGACCGGCGGGGGATCGTTCTCCTTGCCGATGGCGAACTGCCAGAGGCCGTTGAGGTTCTGCCAATCGGCCCGGGTGAGCTGCGGCCGGGGATACTCGGGGAGGACGTTGTCGGGGCGGACGTCCTTGGCCCATCGGGTCTTCAACGGGCCCTGGGCCGGCTTCCAGTCGGCCGCCGACGCGGGCCAGGCGGCCAGGGCCAGCAGGAGGGAAAACAGTCGCCTTCGATGCGCGGGGGAGTTCATGGTGCTCGCTCGATGGGATCCGACGGGGCCACGCCGCACGACCCGGCGCGGCGAGGTCGACCCCGGGCCAACCAGGATCGCCGACCCCGGCCCGTTTGTCACCCGAAAATTGCGCCGGCCCGATCTCCGATCTCCGATCTCCCCGGATCCCGCTTCCATTCCCGACGCCCGCGGCCGAAAATCCACCCGGACCTCGACTTGCCCGCGGCCCCCGGCCGGATCGGTCCGGGGACCGGGTGAAATCCAGCGGAAGGGACACGCCATGACCCCCGATCGTCGCCGGGCCCGCCCGGCCTGGCCTCTCCTCCTCGCCCTGGGGGCCGTGCCCGGGCTCGCGGCCCCGGCCGCCGCTCAGGTCGAGCCGACCCTCTCGACCGCGATCCGGGTCCCGATGCAGCGGTTCGTCGACGAGGGGGAGGTCGCCGGGGCGGTGACCCTGGTCGGGAACGCGAACGGCGTCCAGAGCCTCCTCGCCGTCGGCCGCCGGGACATCGAGGACGACCTCCCGATGCGGCCCGACACCCTGTTCCGGATCGCCTCGATGACCAAGCCGATCACGGCCGTCGCGATCATGATCCTGGTCGACGAGGGGAAGCTGGCGGTCGACGACCCGGTCGAGAAGCACCTGCCCGAGTTCCGCGGCCAGATGCTCGCCTGGACCCGCTCCGGCGACTCCCCGGTCACGAAGCGGCCGGCGCGGCCGATCACCCTCCGGGACCTCCTGACCCACACCTCCGGCCTGCCCGACGCCGCCCCGGCCGGCTCCGCCGAGCGCGACGCCCCCCCGCCGAAGACGCTCGCCGAGGCGTCCCAGCACTACGCCCGACGCCCGCTCTCGTTCGAGCCGGGCTCGCGATGGGCGTACAGCAACGCCGGGATCAACACCCTCGGCCGGGCGGTCGAGGTCGCCTCCGGGATGCCTTATGAAGCATTCCTCAAGGCCCGGATCTTCGACCCCCTGGGGATGGTCGACACCACCTTCTACCCGACCCCCGACCAGATCAAGCGGGCCGCCGTGACCTACGCCCGGGAGGGCGGCAAGCTCCGGCCGGTCGAATCGTCCCGGGAGGCCCCGACCCCCGGCGATCGCCCGCCCAGCCCGGCCGGCGGCCTGTACTCCACCGCCCCCGACCTGGCCCGCCTGTACCGACTGATGCTCAACCGGGGCGAGTCCGACGGCAAGCGGATCCTGTCCCAGTCGGCCGTCGCCGAGATGACGAGGCTCCGGACCGGCGACCTGGAGGCCGGGTTCGTCCCCGGGATGGGGTTCGGCCTGGGTTGGGGGTTCGTCAAGGCGCCCGGCGGGGTCACCGAGGCGCTCTCGCCCGGCTCCTACGGCCACGGCGGGGCCTTCGGGACCCAGGCCTGGATCGACCCGACCCGGGGGCGGTACGCGATCCTGATGATCCAGCGCGTCGGCCTGGCCAACAACGACGCGACCCCGATGCGCCGCGAGCTGCAACGGGCCGCCTTCGAGAAGCCCTGACCCGGTCCCCTCGGGGCCGGGCGGGGACATCGGCCGCCATCGGCGGGCGGATCCCCCGCGATTCGGGTGGAACCAGGCTCCCGGTCGGGTTACGCTGTCATGGTGGAGTCGGATCGGCATCGGGATGGTCCAGCTCGCGGGAAATCGTCTCGTCATGGCGACCGACTCGGAACACAATGCGTGCCTCGATTTCCGCCTCCCCGCCGAGTTGGGGGAGGTTGTCGAGGCTGCCGCGTCCGCGCTCGGCCTCTCGGTCGACGACTTCGTCATCACCACGCTGGCCCAACGCGCCCGGTCGATCGTCCATCGTGAGGCCGTCACCGAACTGACCGATCGGGACCGGGACCGTCTCCTCGCCCTGCTGGATGACGGCGACGCCGGGCCGAACCCCGCCCTCGCCGGGGCCGCCGAGGGGTACAAGAAGCATCTTGGCTGAACCGACCCGGGACGACTGGATCATCGAGCGGGCGGGCCCGCGTCACGAGCGATCGGCGTTCGACTGCGGCAATCCGATGCTCTCCGACTGGCTCAAGCTGCGGGTCGGCCAGTTCGAGAAGCGTGACCTCGCCCGGGCCTACGTCGCCGTGCGTCGAGGCGAGGCCGTCGTCGTCGGTTATTACGCCATCTCGAATCACCGGGTCGATTACGAGGCCCTGCCCGACGATCAGGCCAAGGGGCTGCCCAGGATGGATATTCCGGTCGTGCTCCTCGGCCGATTGGCCGTGGACCGGACCGCCCAGGGGCGAGGGCTCGGCTCCCTGCTCCTGGTCGATGCGTTGCGTCGGTCGCTGCACCTCTCCGAACACGTCGGCATCCGGGCCGTCGAGGTCGAAGCCTTCGACGACGCTGCTCACGCCTTCTACGTGAAATTCGGGTTCGTGCCGTTGCTCGACGACCCCCGCCATCTCTTCCTGGCGATCCAGGCCGTCCGAAAGCTGGGCCTCCCTCCGATGACCGCCTGATTGCCCGATCGCGGACCGTCGGCGGGGAGCCACCCGGGCGTGGCATGCGGGCCGATCCGCGGTTATCATCTCGGGGATCGGCGGCTTCCCGGCGCGGGGGCCGCTCGCAGACCTCTCCCCCTTGACGAGTCGAGCCCCGGATGAAAGCCGTCGCCGTCCTCCCCGGCAAGCCGCACAGCGTCCACCAGCGCGAGGTCCCCGAGCCGGGCCTGGGCCACCAGCCGCACCCGCACGTCTGCGCCGTCCCCGAGGGCCGGGCGGTGAAGGTCCAGACGCTCCAGGTCGGCGTCGACGCGACCGACCGCGAGATCAACGAGGCCCTCTATGGCCACGCCCCGCCCGGGGGCGACTTCCTGGTCATCGGCCACGAGAGCTTCGGCCGGGTCGTCGAGGTCGGCGACAAGGTGGCCGGCCTGGTCCCCGGCGACTTCGTCTCCTGCACGGTCCGGCGCCCCGGCAAGTCGCTGTTCGACGTCATCGGCCGGAACGACATCACCAGCGAGGAGACGTATTACGAGCGCGGGATCAACCTCTGTCACGGGTTCATGACCGAGGCGTTCGTCGACGACGCCGAGTACATGGTCAAGGTCCCGGTGGACCTGAAGCACCTGGGCGTCCTGTCCGAGCCGGCCAGCGTCTGCGCCAAGGCGATCGAGCAGGCGTACCTGGCGCAGGTCCGGCTCCAGGTCTGGGAGCCGAGGCGGGCGTTCGTCCTGGGCGCCGGCCAGATCGGGCTGCTGGCCACGATGATGCTCCGGCTCCGGGGCCTGGAGGTCTACACCCTGGCCACCCGGCCGGGCCCGCACCTCAAATCGTCGATCGCCGAGGCCTACGGCGCCACCTACGTCGGGACCGGGCAGAAGTCGATGGCCGACCTGGCCAGGGAGGTCGGCAAGCCCGACCTGATCTTCGAGGCGACCGGCAACGCCGAGGTCTGCTTCCGGTCGATGGAAGTCCTGGCCCACAACGGGGCCTTGATCTGGACGAGCATCACCGGGGGCCAGTACGATGTCACGCTCGACGCCGCGAAGATCAACCTCGAATGGGTCCTGGGCAACAAGCTCCTGGTCTCCAGCGTGAACGGCAACCGCCGCCACTTCGAGCAGGGGATCCAGGCCCTCTCGCTGGGCGAGCTCACCTACTCGGGCGTCACCGGGCGGATCCTCACCCACCCGGTGGCCGGGCTCGGCCGGTTCGCCGAGATGATGAAGCTGCTCGAGGACAAAGAGGCGCTGAAGGTCTACGTCGACATCGCCGGCTGACGGCCCGTCCCGTTTCCCCCTCCGATCCGATCACCGAGAGAGTTGGGAGCCCCCATGAGCGGCTTGAATGTGCGCAAGGAACCGGGCGAGCTGGACTTCCTCGCCCTGGGGGCCCTGGTCCACCGGCTCGACCCCGGCGTGATCCCGTTCCGCAAGGCCCGGACGCTCGACATCCACGTCTCGGGCGGCGAGTACAACGTCGCCGCCAACCTGGCCGACTGCTTCGGGCTCAGGACCGGGATCGCCACCGCCATGGTCAACTACGGGATCGGCGAGCTGGTCCAGGGCCGGGTCCGCGAGATGGGCGTCCGGCCGTTCTACAAGTGGTTCGAGCACGACGGGGTCCGGGGCCCGAACATCGCCACCGTCTACAGCGACCGGGGCCTGGGCGTCCGCCCGCCCGTCGTCTTCTACAACCGGTCCAACGAGGCCGGCGCCCTGCTCAAGCCCGGCGACTTCGACTGGGCCGGGATCTTCGCCAAGGGCGTGAGGTGGTTCCACTCGGGCGGGATCTTCGCCGCGCTGTCGGAGACCACCTCCGAGGTGATCATCGAGGGGATGAAGGCCGCCAAGGCCGCCGGCGCCGTCACCTCGTTCGACCTCAACTATCGGGCCAAGCTCTGGGCCTCCGTCGGGGGGGCCGAGAAGGGCGTCGCCACGATCCGGAAGATCGTCGAGCACGTCGACGCCCTGATCGGCAACGAGGAAGATTTGCAGAAGGGCCTCGGCCTGCCCGGCCAGGACGTCCAGAACCAGTCCACGCTCGACCCCGAGAGCTTCTTCAAGATGATCGAGCAGGTCCGGGCCCAGCACCCGCACGTCAAGCTCGTGGCCACGACCCTCCGCGAGGTCCACTCGACCAACCGCCACGACTGGGCCGCCGTGCTCCACCTCGACGGCAAGAACTACACCAGCCCCACGGCCCAGCTCGACGTCATCGACCGGATCGGCGGCGGCGACGGCTTCGCCGCCGGCCTGATCTACGCCCTCCTCGCCGGCAAGTCGCCCGAGGAGGCCCTCAAGCTGGGATGGGCCCACGGGGCGCTGCTGACCACCTTCCCCGGCGACACCACCATGGCCAAGCTCGAAGAGGTCGAGGCCTTCGCCAGGGGCGGTTCGGCCCGCGTCCAGCGCTGAAACCTCCCCGAGTCGCCCGCCCGGAAAGGACCGAACGATGCCGGGTGCCACGGGTTCGGTAGTCCGACCCCGTGCCGTCGACGACCTCCCGGCCGCACGGGGTCGGACTACCGATCCCGTGGCACCCTGACTTCTTCTCGCCTCCGTGAAATCGGGAAATGATTCCCGACCTGATTCCTGGAGTCGCCTGCCCGCAAAGGACCGAACGATGCTGACCGCCGAGGGGTGCGCCGCGCGTCGCGAGCGGCTGTTCCGGGCGCTCCCCGGGCCCTGCGACCTCCTGATCGTGGGCGACCCGTCGCACCTGACCTACTTCGCCGCCTACGCCCCGCCGTCGTTCGAGTTCCGGACGGTCGAATCGTCGGTGCTCCTGGCGATGGAGCCGGGCCGGGCGACGCTGATCGGCGACAGCATGCTCAAGTCGTACCTCGCGAAGACCCACGTCGACGAGGTGGTCGCCCCGGTCTGGTACGACGGCAAGCACCCGACCCGCCCCCGTCGCGGCCAGCTCGTCGAGACCGCCCTCGGCCGATTGGCGTCGATCCCCGGGAACCGGGTCGGGGTGGAGATCGGGGCCGTCCCCTCCGGGGTGGTCGACGGCCTCCGGGCCGCCCGACCGGGCCTGGAGGTCGTCGACCTCACCCCGATCATCCGCCCGCTCCGCCGATCCAAGGACGCCGACGAGGTCGCCGACCTGAAGCGGGCCATGCGGGCCGGCGAGGCCGGGCAGGCCGCGGCCCTGGCGGAGGTCAGGCCGGGGATGACCGAGCTGGATGCCTACCTGATCGTCCAGAACGCCGCCATGAAGGAGCTGGGCGACCGGGCCCTCGTCTACGGCGACTTCGTCGCCGGCCCCCGGACCGCCACCGAGCGCGGGGGCCCGCCGACCGCCCGGGCCATCGAGCCGGGCGACCTCCTCCTGTTGGATTTCTCCGTGGTCGTCGACGGCTACCGGGGCGACTTCACCAACACCTTCGCCGTCGGCCGGGATCCCACCCCCCGCCAGGTCGAGCTGTTCGACGCCTGCGTCGGCGCCCTGAAAGCCGCCGAGGGGAAGCTCCGTCCCGGCGTCACCGGTCGAGAGGTTGACGAGACCGTCCGCGCCCATTTCGCCTCGCTCGGCCTGGCCGAATCCTTCGTCACCCACACCGGCCACGGGATCGGCCTCGGCCACCCCGAGCCCCCATACCTGGTCCCCCAGAGCGACGAGGCCCTCGTGGCCGGCGACGTCGTCGCCGTAGAGCCGGGTCTGTACGTCAAGGACGTCGGAGGCATGCGAATCGAGCGCAATTACCTCATCACCGCCGACGGCTTCGAGACCCTCTCGAACCACGAGATCCGGATCAAGCAGTGATTTCGGTATTGGCAGGGCAGAGATCGCCTCGCCGACACCATGCAAGCGGTAGGGCAAACCCTGTCCCATCAGGCTGATTCGGTCGAGGAGCAGCCATGAGCCAACGTTTTCGCGAACCCTCAAACCTGGAGGCCCTTCACTCCTTCTGGCGTCGCTCGCCATTCCACGACGACTCGATCGAGGAAATTACCGCACTCAACAAGCGTGTGGTCATCCGCCTCGCGAGATTTACGCTCGTCATCACGGGCACGACGGGCCTGGAGCGATGCGAATTGCCCGCCATATGGCTCTCTGAGTCGATTGTGCGGAAGGGCGACTGGCTCAGCCTCGATGTCGAGACGGACACCGGACATCTCAAGGTGATCGGAGATGATATTCGGCTCATCCGGAATAGCGATCTGGCAATGCTCATCCCTCCGATCGACGCATTGCCATGAACTCTCGACGGAAGCGTAATAACCTCAGGACAATTCGCGGCCCTATCGTCCGGTCGGGAGCCTGGGTCCTCCCTCGGACCCAGTTGGATCGGTACTCGCTCATTAGGCTGAGGGATCCAAGCCATCGGATCCCAAATTACGTCGGCTCATCCATGCGACTCCCCGACGAGTCCGGCCGTTGCTCAGTCGGTCGGTCCCGGCGTACAATGAAATCATGACCGTACAAACCTTCCGCGAACTGCTGACGAGGAGGCCGTTTCAACCGTTCCGGCTCGTCATGTCGAGCGGACGGGAGTACGAGGTCCGCCACCCGGAGATGGCGTTGTTGACCCGGACGGATCTCCTGGTCGGCATCGACGAGACCGACGAAGGGGTGCCGGCCGGGTTCAAGATCTGCTCGCTCCTCCACGTCACCGCGGTCGAACCGGCGAATGCCTCACCCGCCGATCCAAAGCCGACCGGGACCGCCTGAACTGGCGTTGCCGAGATCGCCGGCTCTCCCGACTCCATCCCCCTGCAAGGTCGTTGCATCATCATGAAAGCCGGCATCGTCGGACTGCCCAACGTGGGCAAGAGCACCCTGTTCAACGCACTCACCAGCTCCAAGGCGGCCCAGAGCGCGAATTATCCGTTCTGCACGATCGAGCCCAACGAGGGGATCGTCAGCGTCCCCGACGGGCGGCTGGCGCGGATCAGCAAGTACATCGTCCCCAAGAAGCTCGTGCCGGCGGCCCTGAAGCTGGTCGACATCGCCGGGATCGTCAAGGGGGCGAGCGAGGGGCAGGGGCTCGGCAATAAATTCCTCAGCCACATCCGCGAGGTCGACGCGATCCTTCAGGTCGTCCGGTGCTTCGAGGACCCCGACGTCGTCCACGTCGCCGGGACGGTCGACCCGCTCTCGGACATCGAGACGATCGAGATCGAGCTGATGCTGGCCGACATCCAGACGCTCGACATCGCGTTGCCCAAGGCCGAGCGGACCGCCAAGGGCGGCGACAAGGAGGCCAAACTCCGGGCCGACGCGATCCGGAAGTGCCTGGATCACCTGGCATCCGACCAGCCGCTCCGCAAGCTCGGGCTCGACGAGATGGAGGCTAAGGCGATCGGCAGCTTCGGCCTGATGACCGCCAAGCCGGTCCTCTATGTCGCCAACGTCGACGAGGGCGACCTGGCCGGCGAGGGGCCGCTGGTGGGGAAGGTCCGCGACTTCGCCGCGAAGGTCGGGGCGTCGGTCGTCCCGGTCTGCGCCAAGCTCGAAGCGGAGATCGCCGAGCTGGACGAGGCCGACCGCGCCGAGATGCTCGAATCGTCCGGGCTCGCCGAGCCCGCCCTGACCGTCCTGGCCCGCGAGGCGTACCGGGTCCTCGGCCTGCACAGCTACTTCACCGCCGGCGAGATGGAAGTCCGGGCCTGGACCATCCCCATCGGCGCCACCGCACCCCAGGCGGCCGGCGTGATCCACACCGATTTCGAGAAGGGTTTTATCCGCGCCGAGGTCTATTCGCTACCCGACCTGGAAACCTACAAGACCGAGAAGGACATCCGGGGCGCCGGCAAGCTCCGGGTCGAGGGCAAGGCCTACGTCATGCAGGACGGCGACATCTGCCACTTCCTGTTCAACTGATACGGAATCCGGAAATTTCGTGCGCGATCCCAGATCCTCAATTTCAGATTTCAAATTATTTGGGTATAATCATTTGCAATTAAAAATCTGGGATCTGCCATCGGGCAATTTCTTTCCGGAATCCGGATGAGATTCCCGCCCCTCGGCATCATCCGGGGTCCGGCCGATCCCGCCCGTCGGCCCCGGCCTCCGGGGTCGAGAATCGCCGGCAGGCCGCGCCGCCGGCCAGCCCCACGATCATCGCCGCCATCGTGTGGCCGATCAGCCGGGGGGCGTATTGCGCCTGCTCGGCCACGGTCCCGCCGGTGAACATCGAGCGATACGGGCCGTGCTGCTCCTGGAGCGACTTGAGCATGGTCTCGGTGATCAGGAGCTGCGCGACGTGGCCCTCGAACCAGGGGCCGTAGACCAGGACCAGGTAGATCGAGCCGAGCAGGGCGAACCCGGCCCAGAAGGCCCGACCCGGGCCCCGGAGGGTCGCCGCCGCGATCCAGGCGACGCCCAGGGCCAGGATCCCCGCGCAGAAAGTCCCGTTGGCCGCGTACTCGTCCGCCGACCGGCCCGGCGGCCGGATCGCGACCCCCCAGGCGACGGCGATCAGGCCCAGCGCCGCGACCCCGGCGACGGCCAGGTTGGGGCTCCTCATCGGCGGACTCCCTCCGATCGAATCGCCCGGGGCCGGGCCGGCCGACGCGAACCGACGCGCCAGCGAGCCGCCCAGCAGGCCCAGCAATAACGCCGAGAGCGAATGGGCCACCTGCTGGTGGCCGTACATCGACAGGATCGTCCCGGGGATCGTCCGGCGGTAGAACGGGACCATCTCGATCCGCCCGGCGGGGTCCCGACCCAGCGAGAAGTGGAGATACTCGCCGATCGTCTTGTTGATCAGCAGGGGCGCGATGTGCGAGTCGGACCAGGGCCCGAAGGCCAGGAGCAGGTAACCCCAACCCAGCCCGGCGAACCCCGCCCAGTACGCCCGGGCCGGCCCCCGCCGGAGGATCGCCCCCGCCGGGGCCAGGACCAGGGCCAGCAAGGCCAGGCTGGTCGAGCCGTTGGACCACGACTCGGTCGGCGACCGGGCCGCCGCCATCACGATCGCGGCCCCCAGGATCACCGCCGAAAGCGCCCCGATCGAGATCCGAAATCGCGGCATCCGCGGGCCTCCAATCCGAATTGATTCGTTCGGCCCCGCCATCATGCCACGCCGCCCCGGTCGGGTCGAGGCCCTCCCGCCGGATCGGCCCGATCCGGCGCGGACCCCTGGCGGGACCCGCCCTCGATCGCCTACAACAGCCCGAAGGCGCCCCGCCCGCGCGGGCGGGGCCTCACGCGAATCCGACGATCGGGGGAATCATGGCCGTTTCGGGATCGGACAGGTCGATGGCCGGCAAGACCTGCCTGGTGACCGGCGCGACCGCCGGGATCGGGCGGGTGACGGCCCGGGAACTGGCCCGTCGGGGTGCCTCCGTCATCGTGGTGGGGCGAAGCCCCGAGCGATCCGAGGCGACCGTCGAGGAGATCCGCCGGGAGACCGGCAACCCGGCGGTCGAACACCTCGTCGCCGACCTCTCGTCGCAGGCCGACGTCCGCCGACTGGTTGGCGAGTTCAAGGCCCGCCACGACCGGCTCGACGTCCTGGTCAACAACGCCGGGGCGATGTTCGCCCCCAGGCGGGAGAACGCCGACGGGATCGAGATGACCTGGGCCCTGAACCACCTGGGGTATTTCCTCCTGACGGGCCTCCTGCTCGACACCCTCAGGGCGTCGGCCCCGAGCCGGGTCGTCAGCGTGGCCTCGGACGCCCACCGGATGGTCCCGGGGATCGACTTCGACGACGTCCAGGGGAAGAAGTCGTACAGGGCGTTCCGGATCTACGGCCAGTCCAAGCTGGCCAACATACTCTTCACCCGCGAGCTGGCCCGGCGGCTGGAGGGGTCGGGGGTGACGGCCAACTGCCTGCACCCGGGGTTCGTGGCGACCAGCTTCACGGCCGGGGAGGGCTGGATCTACTGGGCCATGCGCCAGCTCGCCCGGGTGGCCGCCATCACGCCCGACGAGGGGGCGAAGACGACGATCTACCTCGCCACGTCGCCCGAGGTCGAGGGGGTCTCCGGGGGATACTTCGCGAAGTGCCGGCCGGCAAAGGGGACGCCCGCCTCCCGCGACGAGGCGGCGGCCCGTCGGCTCTGGGAGCTGAGCGAGCGGATGACCTGATCGGCCCGGGTTGGCCGGGAGCGTGCCTTCCTCCGTCCCGACTCCTCGGCTATGATCCCCCGATCGGTCGAGGCGAGGATTGCGGCGGCCCGGTCAAGGAGGGCGGGATGCAAGGTGACGTCGTCAAGGCGGCCCGGTGGCTCGGGGGCTCGATGGTCCTTTCCGGCGCGATCTTCGCCGTCGGGCTGGCCCGGGTGCGCCCGGCGAAGGTCGACCGGCCCGATGGGCCGGCGGTCGAGGCCCGGCCGACGCCGTCCCGGCCGGCCCGGGTGGAGGCGCTCCTGGATCGGACCGAAAAGTTGCGACAGGCCGGCGACGAGTGGGAACGCTTCTGGTTCCTGGACAAGCCATCGGCCCTGACGCCGTTCCGGACCAACGGCGGCCTCGGGCCCTGATCGGCGACGGGTCGCCATCAATCCCCCGATCGACGGGGATCGTGTGGTCAAGGTCGCGCCGGATCGCGATAGTAATCAGGAAGGCAAGGCGCCGGGGCAGCCCGTCGGGGGGCGGCCGCCAAGCCATTTCCGGCTCAAGTCGCTGGCAATTCGCGAGATCGGGCGAGTTGGGTTCGTTTCGTAATTTTGAAAAAGGCGGTCGGGGGCATGGCGGTCGGCCTCGGCGAGTCGTTCGCAAGGGAGAAGGACGGGCGGGACCCCCTGGCCCGGTTCCGCGCGGAATTCTACCTGCCGACGGGGCAGATCTACCTCGACGGGAACTCGCTGGGGCCGATGTCGCGGCGGTCGGAGGCGTCGACCTTGCGGGTGCTCGACGTCTGGAAGTCGCGGGGGATCGGCGGCTGGCTGGAGGGGGATCCCGCGTGGTTCACCCTGGCCGAGGAGCTGGGCGGGCGGATGGCGCCGCTGGTCGGGGCGGCCCCGGATGAGGTCGTGGTCGCCGGCTCGTCGACGACGAACCTCCACCAGCTCCTGGCCACGCTCTACCAGCCCGAGGGACGGCGGCGGAAGATCCTGGCCGACGCGCCGGCCTTCCCGTCCGACCTGTACGCGATCCGGAGCCACCTCCGGCTCCGGGGGGCCGATCCGGAGGGCGACCTGATCCTGGTCGGGAGCGAGGACGGCCGGACGCTCTCCGAGCGGGCGATCGTCGGGGCGATGGCCGACGACGTGGCGCTGGCGGTGCTCCCCTCGGTCGTCTACCGGAGCGGGCAGCTCCTGGACCTGGAGACGATCGCCCGGGAGGCCCGGGCCCGGGGCGTCCTGATTGGGTTCGATTGTTCCCACTCGGTCGGGGCGGTCCCGCACCGGCTGGACGACTGGGGCGTCGACTTCGCCTTCTGGTGCTCGTACAAGTACCTCAACGGCGGGCCGGGAGGGGTGGCGGGGCTCTACCTGAACCGCCGCCACTTCGGGACGGCGCCGGGGCTGGCCGGGTGGTTCGGGAGCCGGAAGGGCCGGCAATTCGCCATGGGCCCCGACTTCGAGCCGGCCGAGGGAGCGGGCGGGCTCCAGATCGGCACGCCGCACGTCCTGAGCATGGCCCCGATCCTCGGCGCCCTGGAGGTCGTCGCCGAGGCCGGGATCGACGCGATCCGGCGGAAGTCGCTCGAACTGACGGCCTACCTCCGGGCATTGATCGAGGGAGACCTCGCGGGGCATGGGTTCGATTTCGCCACGCCGGCCGAGGACCATCGCCGGGGGGGCCACCTGGCGATCGTCCACCCCGAGGCGTCGCGGATCTGCCGGGCCCTGATCGACGAGGGGGTGGTGCCCGACCACCGTCCGCCCGACATCGTCCGGATGGCCCCCGTCGCCCTCTACACCCGGTTCGAGGACTGCCGAGAGGCCGTCCGGCGGCTGGGCTCGATCATGGATCGGCGCTCCTACGAAAACTATCCGACCGAACGAGGGCTGGTCCCCTGACCCGGCGAGGGCTTTGATGCGCACCCATGACATCACGCGGCCGGTCTTCGAGGGGATGCCCGTCTGGCCGGGCGACACGCCGTACCGGTTCCGGCTGGTCGGGTCGATCCGGGGGGGCGACGCGGTCAACGTGGGCTCGATCGCGGCCAGCATCCACTCCGGGACGCACGTCGACGCCCCGTTCCACTTCGACGACGGGGCGGCGACGGTCGACGCCCTGTCCCTCGACCCGTTCCTCGGCCCGGCCCGGGTCGTCGACGTCCGGGGCCGGCCGACGATCCGCCGCGAGGACCTCGCCCCCTACGACCTCTCGGCGACGCCCCGGCTCCTGCTCCGGACCGACGGCTGGGCCGACCCGGCCCGATTCCCGGAGCGGATCCCCGTCCTCGCCGACGACGTGCCCGACGACCTCCGGGCCCGGGGCGTGATCCTGATCGGGGTCGACGTCCCCTCGGTCGACGCCATCGACAGCAAGGACCTGCCGATCCACCACGCGCTGGGGTCGGCCGGGATCGCGATCCTCGAATCGGTTGATCTTTCCGAAGTGCCCTTCGGCACTTATGAGCTGGTCGCCATACCTTTGAAACTGATCGGAACGGACGGGTCGCCGGTCCGGGCGATCCTGAGGGGATGACATTCTACCATAATATATTGTGAACTTATCTTAATTACTCCTTCTTCCCTTGTGGGAGAGGGAGGCAGAAATTCAGATCAATTCAGGCTATATGGCAATAACATCTGCAAATAACGGGGTTCGATCAGGGCTTCGGGTCGAGTTCGAGCCTCAAATCCCTGAAGCGGACCTCGGTCGGGCCGCCCGAATGGAGCTGGAAGGCGACGATCCCGCGGCGGGCCCCGGCGGGATCGTCGAGCACGGCGCAGGGCTTGCCGTTGATCGCCGTCCGGATCTTCGGGCCGACGGCGACGATCTCGTAAGAGTTCCACTCGCCGGGCTTGACGTGCGACTCCCCGGAGTGGTCCCAGAGGAGACCCCGGCCGTGCTCCTCGTAGACCTTGCCCCACCAGCCGACGCCGACGTCGGCCTGATAGCCCTTGACCTCGCCCCCGGGCAGGGGCTCGCTCCGGAACTGGATCCCGCTGTTCCCCTCGTCCCGGACGAGCTTGACCTGCACGGTCAGCCGGAAGTCGGCGAGGGCCAGGTCGGACCGGAGGAACTCGTTGCGGGCCAGGCCGGCGGTCCGGCCGACGATCTCGCCGCCCTCGACGGTCCAGAGCTTCGGGTTCCCCTCCCACCCGGCCAGGGTCCGGCCGTCGAAGAGGCCCTTGATGTTCTCGGGCGTCGCGAGCATCGCCACCTGCGACGGGCCCGCCAGGTAGGCGATCAGCGAGCGGACCTCGTGGTCGTCCAGCGGGGTCAGGATCCCCTCGGGCATCATCGACGCGTCGCTCGGCCGGCGCTCCTCGACCTCGGATTTCGGGACGACCAGCGACTCGTTGGCGGTGGCCAGCGTGATCGCGTCCTTATCTTCCGATCGGATGATCCCGGTCAGGGTCCGGCCGTCCCTGGTGGCGATGACGTGGGCCAGGTAATCCTTGCCGATCAGGGCGGAGGGGTCGTAGATGTTGGTGAGCAGGTAATCGAGGTCGGCGCGGTTCGAGCCGGTCAGCTCGGGGCCGACGTTCCCGCCGGCCCCGAACAGGACGTGGCACTGCTGGCAGGTCTTGCCGAAGACCGCGCGGCCGAGGTTGACGTCGGGGGCCTTCGCGGGCTTCGCCGTCAATCGGGCCCTGGCCTCGGCGATCTGTTTGGCCCGGTCCTGCGAGGTCTCGCGGGCGGTCCCCCAGGCCCGGCCGATCGCGGCGTCGACGTCGGCGTCCTTGAGGTTCCGCATCTGGCGGATCAGGTCGGCCGAGAGGTCGACCGACGGGACCCGCCGCGCCTCGACGGCCGAGAGCAGGGCCCGGGCGTAGGCGGGCCGCGACCCGAGGGCGTTGCGGGCGTCCCGGCGGTCGGCCGGGGCCAGGCCGGGATACGCCTTGAGGATCACTTCGGGCGTCGCCGGGTCGTCGAAAGACGCGAGCGCCCGGATGGCCGGGCCCCGCAAGGCGGGATCGGCGACCAGGGCTTGCAGGGTGGCGACCGACCCCAAATCGCGGGCCTTGACGAGCGCCGCCATCGCCTCGCGGCGGAGGCCGACCTCCACCTTCGGGTCGGCCAGGACGCCGCGGAGCAGGGGGAGGGCCGACGCATCGCCGAAGGTCAGGGCCAGCGCCGTGGCCTGCGACCGGACCTCGGGGTCGTCGTCCTTGAGGAGCCCGGCGAAGACCCCGGGCCATCCGGCCGGCCTCTCGACGGATCGGCGCCCCTGGAGCGCCTCGTTGATCCCCACGAGCATCAACTTGCGGGCGTCCGGCCGGTCCGCCTTGCCGAGGGCCTCCACCAGCGTGGCCAGCGCCCCGGGCGTCCCGATCGCGGCGACCCGGCGGACGGTGAAGGGCAGGAGGTTCGGGATCTTCGAGGCCGAGGCCAGCCCGAGGGCCCGCGACGGGTCGGCGGCGGCGAGCGGTTCGAGGGCGTACCAGTCCATCAGCGGGAGGTTATGGTCGGAGGCGTCCTCGCCGTGGGCGACGAGGGCTTCGAGGACGTCCCACCGCCGATCGAGCGGGAGCCGCTGGAGCGCGGAGGCGATCGAGAGCCGGACGACCGGCGAGGGGTCGGTCCTGGCGATCGCCGCCAGACGCTTGAGGACGGCATTCCGGGCGCCCGCCCGGTTGATCCGCTGGATTTCCCGGTCGCCCTCGCCGGCCTCTTCCAGGGCGAGCCGGATCGTCCAGGCCCGGACGTGGGGATCGCCGTCGTCGAGCCCGAAATTGGCGTCGCCCTCGTCGAGCGTGCCGATCGCGTGGACCGCCCAGAGGTAGCGGAGCCGGTAGGTCGGGCTCCCGACCTTGAGGATGCTAAGCCCGGTCGCGGCGGCCCCCGCCTGGAGGTCGAACCCGCGCTCGCGGAGGATCCGGAGGGCGTGGCCGGCGTACCACTCGTTCTTGTGGTCGAGCAGGAGCGTCGGCGCGGGGCCGGTCAGCTTCTTCAGGTCGATCGTCAGGGGCCTGGGCTCCCCATACGTCAGCTTGAAGATCCGCCCGTTGCTCCGGTCGTGGACGTCGACCCCCTTGTGGTGGCACTGCTGGCGGTCGTACCAGTCGATGAAGTAGGCCTGCCCGTCCGGGCCGTATTTGATGCTGATGATCTGCGACCACGAGTCGTTGGCCATGAGGAAATCCGGGGCGTGGCGGCCGACGTAGCCCGAGCCCTTCGGCTCCAGGGTGTCGCGGTTGAGCCGGGCGCCGTGGATGTTGTTCATGAACAGCGAGCCGTGGTACTCGGCGGGCCAGACGCTCCCCTGGTAGATCATCGCCCCGGAGTGGGCGTGGCCGCCGCCGGCGTCGCCCGACCGGCCGTTCCCGGCATGGGGGTTGCCGCCGACGTAATGGCGATGGTCGGCGATTGTCTTGATGTCTTCGTAGGTGTATGGGTTGGCGTGCGGGCCGGCCTGGCGCTCGTACCGGGCACCCGGGATGACCTGGTAGAGGTGCGGGATCACGCAGGCGGTCTCGAACAGGTCGCCGTTCCGGTCTAAGGCGATCCCCCAGGGGTTGCTGGTCCCCTCGGCGAAGACCTCGAACTGATGTTTCGTGGGGTGATACCGCCAGATCCCGGCGTCGATCGGGGTCCGCTCGGCGTCGGGCGTGCCGGGCTTGCCGACCCGGGAGTGGGTGAAAACGCCGTGGCAGCCGTAGAGCCAGCCGTCGGGGCCCCAGGTGAAGGTATTCAGGGTCTCGTGCGAGTCCTGGTAGCCCCAGCCGTCCAGGAGGATTTGCGGCGGGCCGTCGGGCTTGTCGTCGCCGTCCTTGTCGGGGATGAACAGGAAGTTGGGTGCCGCTCCGACGTAGACCCCGCCGTAGCCCAGCTCGATCCCGCTGACCAGGTTGAGCTTGTCGGCGAAGACCTTGCGGGAGTCGAACTTGCCGTCGCCGTCCTTATCCTCGAAGATGAGGATCTGGTCGCGGGCCTGGGCTTCGGGGACCCGGATCGGATAGGAATACGCCTCGGCGACCCAGAGCCGGCCGCGGTCGTCGATGGCGAAGGCGATCGGCTGGTGGACGTCGGGCTCGCCGGCGAACAGGGTGACCTTGAACCCCTCGGGGACGGTCATGGCCTTCGCCGCGTCCTCGGGCGGGAGGCCGGCGTGCTGGAAGGTGTCGGGGGCCGACGGCCGGCGGGCGACCTCGGGCCGGGCGTCGTGGAGGCGGAAGTCGTCGAAGTTGACGTGCCCCCAGCCCCGGGTGTCGTCGTCGACCAGGCGGATGAAGACCTCGCGGCCGACGTGCGGGGTCAGGTCGAAGGCGACCCGAGTCATGTCCTCGGCGTCGTCGCCCGACGCCTTCGCGATCACCACGCCGTTGTCGGCCCGGACGACCTCGGCCCGGGTGGTCGCGAACGACCCGGCGCCGATCAGGAACGAGGCGTAGGGCCTGGACAGCCTGAACGGGACCGACGTCAGGATCCCGCGCGGGGCGTCGCCGCCCCGCTCGAAGGAGCCGACCCAGAACCGGCCGGAGTGCCCGCTCTTCATGTCTCCCCGCCGCTTCGAGACGGCATCGCCCTCGACGACGACGAAGGCGTCCCCCTCGCCGTGCCAGTCCTTGAGCGAGCCGGCCTCGAAGTCGAGGTTGAGCGGCCTCCCCTGCGCGTCGACCGGGACCACGCCCACGTCGGCACCGGGGGAGACCGACGCCCAGGCGGCCACCGCCGCGACGATCGAGAGCCGGAGGCGCATGGATCTCATGATGACGGGCCACCTCGGAGGGAGGGAAAGCGACGACCTTGGCCGACTCGGGAGGAGACCCCATCATACCGCCCCCATCGGCCTCGGGGAACGCCCCGGCGGCCGGCCCTTGCGGGACGGGGCCCGGGCCGCGATGATCGCCCCGTGACGCCCGGACCCCGGATGGAGTCCCGCCGTGCCCCCCGGCCGACGCCCCGCCCTCGCCCTGATCCTGGGACTCGCGATCGCCCCGATCGCCCGGGCCGACGACCCCCCTCCGGACGTGACGAAGCCCCCGGCCGCCGACGACTTCCTGGTGATCCCGATCCGGGTCCACGTCCTGACCTCGGCCGACCTGCCCGACGTCGACTGCGCCCTGACCGACGCCGACATCCGCCGGGTCGTGGCCAAGGTCAACGGGATCTGGGACAAGGCCGGGGTCCACTGGGGGCTGGAGTCGATCGTCCGCGAGCCCGCCGCGCGGCAGGACCGATTCGAGCGGTCCCTCCAAGGCGGCCGGGTCGTCGACCTCGGCACGCTCCGGATGCTGGCCCCCGACGCTTCCCGGTCGACCGAGGGGGTGGACGTCTATTACATCCATCGGTTCCCGGTCAACGGCATCTTCCTCGGCGACCGGATGGCCTTCGTCCAGGAGACGGCCCGGCTCCGCCCCGTCCCCGGCGGGATCGACGAGCCGCTCCCGCGCGTCACCGCGCACGAGCTGGGCCACGCCCTGGACCTCCCCCATCGCCAGGCCGTCACGAACCTGCTCGCCTCCGGCACGACCGGCACGATCCTGAACCGGGCCGAGGTGTCCCGGGCCCGGCGAGCGTCGGCCGCGATCCCGGGCGCCCGGGCCGTCCCCGACCTCCGCAAGGAGGCCGAGGAGGCCGACGCCCGGGGCGAACATGCCGGGGCCCGACGGCTCCGGGGGTGGCTCGCCGAAGTCGCCGGCGACGGGGCCGCCGACCTCAGGCCGGGCACGCCCTGACGTCCGGCCCCCGCCGATCCGGCGCGGACCGGCCTTGCGTCGCGGGGCGCCGTCGGTTACGCCAGGAGGTTCAGGCGCGGCCCCTGGATGCCGGCCGCGGCCATCCGATCGAACTCCACCGGGACCCGCCTCGCATGTCGATGCACGACCTGATCCGCCAGCTCAAAGAGTCGAACAGGACCAAGATCGTGATGCTGGTGGCCGACGGCCTCGGCGGGCTCCCGATCGAGCCGGGCGGCAAGACCGAGCTGGAGACGGCCCGGACGCCCCACCTCGACGCCCTGGCGGCCGAGGGGACGGTCGGCCTGAGCACGCCGGTCGCCCCGGGGATCACGCCGGGCTCGGGGCCGGGCCACCTCGGCCTGTTCGGCTTCGACCCGCTGGAGAACGACATCGGCCGGGGGGTGCTGGAGGCGCTGGGGATCGGCGTCGAGGTCGGCCCGAGGGACGTCGCGATCCGGGGGAACTTCTGCACGATCGACGCCGACGGCCGGGTCACCGACCGCCGGGCCGGGCGGATCCCGACCGAGACCTGCGAGAAGCTGGTCGCCAAACTCCGGGCCGGGGTGAAGGTCGAGGGGGTCGAGACCCTGGTCGAGCCCGTCCGCGAGTACCGCCTGGTGGTCCGGTTCCGGGGCGAGGGCCTGGGCGACAACGTCGCCGACACCGACCCGCTCTCGACCGGCCTCCATACCCTGGAGCCGAAGGCCGTCGACGTCGCCTCGGAGAAGACGGCGAAGGTCGCCGCCGATTTCCTCCGCCAGGCGAAGGAAATCCTCAAGGATGAGCACCCGGCCAACTTCCTGATGTTGCGCGGGTTCGCCCGGTTCCCGTCCATCGCCACGATGGAGGAGGTCTACGGCCTCAGGTCGGCGGCCATCGCCGTCTACCCGATGTACCGGGGCCTGGCCCGGCTGGTCGGGATGACCGTCGTCGAGCCCGGCAAGACCCTGGCCGACCAGATGGAGGTCGCGAAGGCCAACTGGGACAGATACGACTTCTTCTTCATCCATTACAAGTATACCGACAGCACCGGCGAGGATGGCAACTTCGCCGGGAAGGTCGAGATGATCGAGGCCCTCGACGCCGAGATCCCCAAACTGATGGCGCTGAAGCCGGACGTGGTAATCGTGACCGGCGACCACTCGACGCCCTCGCGGATGAAGTCGCACAGCTTCCACCCGGTCCCGCTCCTGCTCTGGGCCCCCGCGACCGGCCGCCCCGACCTGGTGACCACCTTCGGCGAGCGCCCCTGCTCGCAAGGGGGCCTGGGCCACCTCCTGGCGAAGGACATCATGCCCCTGGCCCTGGCCCACGCCAACCGGCTCCAGAAGTTCGGGGCGTGATCGTCCGCGCCGGAGATCGAAAGCGCCCCCGATCCGGGAATCACCACCATGCCCAATCCCCGCGTCCTCGACGTCGGCCAATGTTCGATGGATCACGGCTCGATCGCCCGGCACCTGAGGTCGGCCTACGGGGCCGATGTCGCCCGGGCCCATTCGACCGCCGATGCGCTCCGGGCGGTCCGCTCGGGGGGTTTCGACCTGGTCCTGGTCAACCGGGTCCTCGACTCCGACGGATCGCCCGGTCTCGACCTGATCCGGGCGCTCAAGGCCGACCCGGCCCTGGCCGAGGTCCCGGTGATGCTCGTGAGCAACTACCCGGACGCCCAGACCGAGGCCGGCGGGCTGGGCGCCCTGCCCGGCTTCGGCAAGGGCGACCTCCGATCGGGCCGCGTCCCGGCCCTGGAGGCCGCGATCGCCCGATCGGGCTGACCCGACGACCTCATCTCCCGCCTACCGAGGCGGAAATGACCGATCGTTCAGACGTCGACGATCACCACGTCCAGGCCGTCGGACTCGCGGAGGAGGCGTTCGATGATCGACCGGCCGAGGAGCCGGCGGTGCCAGGGGCGATGGCTCTTGCCCATGACGACGACCTTGATCTCGTACTCGCGGGCGAATGCGACGATGGTGCTGACGACGTCCTTGCCGCGGAAGGTCATCGGCAACCCGCCGAGCTGCTGGGCCAGTTCCAGGTTCCTGGCCAGGATCCGGTGGGTGGCGGCGTCGGTCCGGGTCAGGTCCTCGGCGGGGGTCTGGATGTAGACGGCGTACCACGGGACGTTGAGCCGGTCGGCCAGCCGGGCGGCCTTGCGGAGCAGGGCCGGGGCGTTGGGGGCCCGGCTCGACAGGCCCACCATCACCCGGTCGGTCGTCGACGCCGGGGCCCGGTCGGCGTCGGCCCGGCGGGTCCGGCGGTCGATCAGGTGGGCCATCTCGGTCAGGGTCAGCTCGCGGAGCCGGGTCAGGTTGCCGGGCGTGAAGAAGTTCTCCATCGCCCGCGCGGCGCGATCGGGCGGGTAGACCTTGCCGGCCTCCATCCGGTCGAGCAGGTCCTCGGCCGAGACGTCGACGTTGACGATCTGGTCGGCCTCGCCCAGGACCGAGTCGGGCAGGCGTTCCTTGACCTTCACGCCGGTGATCCGCTCGACCTCGTCGTACAGGCTCTCCAGGTGCTGGACGTTGACCGTGGTGATGACGTGGATCCCGGCGCGGAGCAGGTCCTCGACGTCCTGATACCGCTTGCCGTGGCGGCTCCCGGGGGCGTCGGTGTGCGCCAGCTCGTCGACCAGGCAGACGGTCGGATGGCGGGCGAGGATGGCGTCCAGGTCCATCTCGCGGAGGGTGACGCCGCGATACTCGATCTCGCGGGGGGGGATCGCCGGGAGGTCGGCGAGCTGCTCGACCGTCTCGGCCCGGCCGTGGGTCTCGACGATCCCGATGGCGACGTCCACCCCCTGCTTCCGGAGCCGCTGCCCCTCGCGGAGCATCGCATAAGTCTTCCCCACGCCGGCCGACGAGCCGAGGTAGACCTTCAGGCGCCCCCGCTCCTGGCGGCGGATCAGGTGGAGGAACTGCTCGGGCGAGGGCCTGGCCGGCTCGACGGGCATGGCCGGTGTCTCCTTCGAGGTCGGGTCGGTGCGCCCGGATCATCGATCGCGGATCATCGGCCGGGGGCCGCCCGGGCCCCGTCGAGGGCCCGGTTCAGCAGGAGGACGTTGACGCGGGGCGGGGCGCCGATGAGGGCGCCGGATCGCTCGGTGTGGCCCCGGATCAGCTCGCGGACGCGGTCGACCGGCAGGCCCCGGGCGGCGGCCACCCGGTCCGCCTGGAACGTCGCGCCCTCGGGGCTGATGTGCGGATCGAGCCCGGCGCCCGAGCCGGTCACCAGGTCGACCGGCGCCGGGGCGTCGGGCGTGGCCTTGAGGGCCTCGGCCCGCTCGGCGACCTTCTTGCGCTGGTCGGGGTTCCTGGTCCCGAGGTTCGACCCGCCCGTCGCCGAGGCGTTGTAGTCGCAGGCCGAGGGGCGGGGGTGGAAATACCCGTCGGAGGCGAACGGCTGGGCCACCAGGGCCGACCCGATCACGGTCCGGTCGCGGTCATAGATCAGGCTCCCCGCGGCCTGCTCGGGGAAGACGACCTGCGCCATCCCCCAGACCGCCGCCGGGTAGGCGACGGCGCACAGGGCGAACGTCACGACGCAGGCGGCCAGGGCATTCACGGTCTCGCGGATCATCGCCATCGGTCCCTTCAAGTTTGATGAATCCTCGCCGAGCGGGTGAGAGAGTAGAAAACCCGCTCGACGACGGGATGACGCGGTAGACTTTGTATGCCGATGTTGTATACAATATCGGCGATCAGAAAGACGATACCGGCACGGCCACTCCTAGCTAGGGCCTGAGCTTTCGGCCGGGTGCGGTCACGTCCGAATGATCCGAGCATCCGCGTGGATGTCGCCCAAGACCGCGGGGTCACGACGCGGTCGATCGCCCGTCAACGTGGGGACCGTATGGCGGGCAGGTGAGAGGATGTGGATATGGGGGTTTTCGATGGACAGCCTGACCATCAGGGTCAGCCGGTCCACCCACGGGTTGCTCCGGGAACTGGCGGATCAGACCGGTGACACGATGACCGACATCGTTGATCGGGCGGTCCGGGAGTATCAGCGGCGGCAATTCTGGGCGGACTATCACGCGGCGTATGCGGCCCTCCGGGCCGATCCTTCCGCGTGGGCTGACCTCCAAGGTGAGGTCGAGTCTTGGGACTCGACCTCGGCCGATGGCCTGGAGGATCGGTTGAATGACGTCGGTGCAACAAATGATCCCGACTCGGGGTGACGTTTTCATGGTCGATCTCGACCCCACGGTCGGACATGAGCAAGGGGGCCATCGGCCCGCCCTGGTCGTCTCCGATGATTCGTTGAACCGGAGCCCAGCGGGAATAGTGACAATCTTGCCGATCACCGGCACAAGCCGGGGCATCCCGGCGCACGTCAAAGTGTCCGCCCCCGAGGGGGGGTTGTCCAAGGCGAGCGTCGTCATGGTCGATCAGATCCGGACCATCTCGCGACGGCGGATCGTCCGCCGCCTGGGAGCCGTCTCGCCGTCCACGATGGGGCAGGTCGACGACCGGCTCAAACTGGTATTAGGGTTGACCTGACGCCGAGACCGGCCCCGGCGTCTCTCGGGGCCGATTTCATCTCTCACGAGATCCCGACCAGGCCCAGGAGCGGGTCGAGGCCGATGTCGATCAGCTTGATCCCGATGAACGGCGCGATCACGCCGCCCAGGCCGTACCACAGGAGGTTCCGGCGGAGCAGGGCCCCGGCGCCGACCGGGCGGTAGGTCACGCCCTTCAGCGTGATCGGGATCAGCATCGGGATGATGATCGCGTTGAAGATCACCGCGGCCAGGATCGCCGAGTAGGCCCCGCCCCGGGTGGCCAGGCCCATCAGGTCGATCACCTTCAGCTCGGGGAGCGTGACGATGAACAGGGCGGGGATCACGGCGAAGTACTTGGCCAGGTCGTTGGCGATCGAGAACGTGGTCAGGGCTCCCCGGGTCATCAGGAGTTGCTTGCCGATCTCGACGACCTCGATGAGCTTGGTCGGGTCGCTGTCGAGGTCGACCATGTTGCCGGCCTCCTTGGCGGCCTGGGTCCCGGAGTTCATGGCGACGCCGATGTCGGCCTGGGCCAGGGCGGGGGCGTCGTTGGTCCCGTCGCCCATCATGGCGACGAGCTTGCCGCCCTCCTGCTCCTTGCGGATGTAGGCGAGCTTGGCCTCGGGCGTGGCCTGGGCGATGTAGTCGTCGACGCCCGCCTGCCTGGCGATCGCCGCCGCCGTCAGCGGGTTGTCGCCGGTGACCATCACGACCCTCAGCCCCATCTGGCGGAGCCGGGCGAACCGCTCGCTGATCCCGGGCTTGAGGATGTCCTCCAGCTTGATCACGCCAACGATCCGGCTCCCCTCGGAGACGGCCAGGGGCGTGGCGCCGCCGGAGGCGATCACGTCGACGGCCTGCTGGTAGCCGTCGGGGATCGTCCCGCCCTGCTCCTCGACGTATCGGCCCAGGGTGTCGGGGGCCCCCTTGCGGATCCGGGTCCCGTCGGGGAGGTCGACGCCGCTCATCCGGTTCTGGGCGGTGAACTCGACGAACATCGAGCCGGAGGGGGCATCGCCGTCGACGGCCGACTGCTGCCGGGCGAGTTCGAGGATGCTCTTACCCTCGGGCGTGGGGTCGGCCATCGAGGCCAGCCCGGCCAGTCGGGCCACGTCGCCGGGGTTGGCGCCGCCGAGCGGGACGAACTGCGTCGCCCGGCGGTTGCCGATGGTGATCGTCCCGGTCTTGTCCAGCAGGAGGGTGTCGATGTCGCCGGCCACCTCGACCGACTTGCCGCTCTTGGCGATGATGTTCGCCGCCAACGCCCGGTCCATCCCCGCGATCCCGATCGCCGCCAGGAGGGCGCCGATGGTCGTCGGGATCAGGCAGACCAGGAGCGCAATCAGGGTGGGGATATCCAGCGTCAGGTCGAAGTACCGGGCCATCGGATAGAGCGACGCGGTGACGATCAGGAAGATGATCGAGAACGCCGCCAGGACGATCGTCAGGGCGATCTCGTTGGGCGTCTTCTGCCGGCTGGCGCCCTCGACCAGCGCGATCATCCTGTCGAGGAAGCTCCGGCCCGGCTCGGCGGTCACCCGGATCACGATCCGGTCGGACAGGACCCGGGTCCCCCCCGTGACCCCCGAGTGGTCGCCGCCCGCCTCGCGGATCACCGGGGCGCTCTCGCCGGTGATGGCCGACTCGTCGACCGACGCCACGCCCCGGACCACCTCGCCGTCGGCCGGGATCATCTGCCCGGCCTCGACCGCCACGTGGTCGCCGGCGCGGAGCCCGGTCGACGACACGGTCTGGCCGTCCGGGCTGTCGGGCGAGTCGAGCTTCCGGGCCGGCGTGTCGGCCCGGGTCCGGCGGAGGCTGTCGGCCTGCGCCTTGCCCCGGGCCTCGGCCAGCGCCTCGGCGAAGTTGGCGAACAGGACGGTCAGGAGCAGCAGGAACGCCAGGGCCGTCTGGTAGACGATCAGCCCGACGGCCGCGCGGTTGACGACCGACTGGACGACGACGATCGACGTCAGGACGCAGCCGGCCTCGACCAGGAACATGACCGGGTTCCGGGCCATGATGGCCGGGTTGAGCATCACGAACGACCGGGACACCGCCATCCGGACCGGCGCCGGATCGAACAGCCTGAGCTTCCGCGTCTGGCGGCGCCGGAGCTTGTCATCCTGGACGTCGGACGCCGACCTTGCGGGCGTCTCGACCTCGGTTTCGAGGCTCATGTCGGCCTTTCTCGATCAGAGGGGAAGTCGCGTCGAGATCTTCGTAAACGCATAAGTTGATTAGTCCGACCCTCCGCCGGGCGAGAGGGGGCCGGTCCGCGTCGTCGGTCAGGGCCGGGCGGCGACCAGGTGGTCGGCCACCGGCCCGAGCACCAGGGCCGGCATGAACGACAGGGCGCCGACCAGGATCACCGTCCCCAGGAGCATCCCGGCGAACGTCGGGTCGTCGGTCCGGAGCGTCCCGCCGGTCTGCGGGACCCGCTTCTTCCGCGACAGGGACCCGGCCACGGCCAGCGGGAGGATCAGCGCGGGGAACCGGCCCAGGAGCAGGACGATCCCGGTGGCGATGTTGCAGGGCGGGTTGTTGTCGGACAGCCCCTCGAAACCCGACCCGTTGTTCGCCGCCGCCGAGGTGAACTCATAAAGGATCTCGCTGAACCCGTGCGGCCCGGGGTTGGCGCAGAATGCCTTCCACGAGGTGGCCGCGAAGATCGCCGTCCCGGCGCAGATCACCAGGGGGTGGATCAGCAGCGCCAGCATCGCGAGCTTGACCTCCCCGGCCTCGACCTTCTTGCCGAGGTACTCCGGCGTCCGGCCCACCATCAGCCCGGCGATGAACACGGCGACGATGATGTACATGAGCATGTTCTCGAACCCGGCGCCGATCCCGCTGAAGGCGACGTTGAGCATCATCAGCGCCATCGGGACCATCCCGGCGATCGGGTTGAGGCTGTCGTGCATGCTGTTGACCGAGCCGCTGGAGGTGGCCGTGGTGAGCGACGACCAGGTCGCCGAGGCCACCGGGCCGAGGCGGACCTCCTTCCCCTCCATGTTCGGCCCCCGGGCCACCGCCAGGCCGTCGGTCGCCGCGCTCGGGCCGACCTCGGCCAGGACGGCGACCACGCAACCGGCGACCAGGAGCGAGAGCATCGCCCCGTAGATCACCGCCGCGTGCCTCCGGTCGCCGAGCATGTGCCCGGCCATCACGATCGACGACATCGGCAGGACCACGATCGAGAAGATCGAGAGCAGGTTGCTCCAGGGCGAGGGGTTCTCGAACGGATGGGCCGAGTTGGGCCCGAAGAACCCGCCGCCGTTGGTCCCCGCCTGCTTGATCGCCACCAGCGCCGCCACCGGCCCCCGGGCGATCGTCTGCGTCTCCATCCCCGTCGCCGGGCCGTCGACGGTGGTCGCCGTCGCCGCCTTCTCGAACGTCATCGGCACGCCCATGCCGACCATCGCCACGGCCACGACCAGGCAGTACGGCAGGAGCACGCCGGTCAGCCCGCGCATCAGGTCGACGTGGAAGTCGCCCATGTCCTTGTCGCCCCGGAGGCCCCGGAGCGTGGCCAGCATCACGCAGAGCCCCGCCGCCGGGGTGACGAACATCAGCCAGACGATCGAGCCGAGCTGGGTGAAGTACGACAGGTGCTGCTCGCCCGAATAATGCTGCAAGTTCGTGTTGGTCACGAACGAGCAGGCGGTGTTGAAGATCACGGCGGTGTCGACCCCGTCGTGCTGGGCCCCCGCGGCGTCCTTGTACCCGAGCGCGGCCAGCGAGCCCTTGCCGTCGGGGTTGAGGGGGAAGTGCTGCTGGAAGGAGAGCAGCCCGAAGGTGATGACGAACAGGGCGGCGTTGAAGGCCAGCATGGCACAGGCGTACTGCTTCCAGCCCATCCGCGCCGGGGCCTTCTTGCCGATCAGCCGGCAGAGGGACATCGGGAGGGCGTCGAGGCCGCGCCCGGCCCGGCCTTCGGGGACGTCGAGCGTGCGGGCCATCAGCCATCCGAGCGGCACGGAGGCCGCGATCGGCAGGGCGAACGCCCAGGTCGGGTGCAGCCAGGCGGTGGACGGTTCCATGGGGAGGATCTCCGGGTCGGGCAGGTCGATCGGTTCAGAAGCGTTCGGGCCGGATCATGGCGTACCCGAGGTACACCAGCGCGGCGACGGCCAGGACTGCGGTCAGGGTGAGCACGGCGGGGTCTCCGGGCGGCCTCGGTCAGAGCCGGTCGCACGCGGCGACCAGGCCGAAGAACAGGGCGAACAAGGTCAACCCCAGGGCGAGCGTGGCGAGGGCCATCGGGGATTCCTTTCGGGTTGGGACCTCAGGTCAGGTTGCAAACGGCGGAGGATTGCCGACCTCCGCCGGCAGGGTGAAAGTGAAGGTCGTCCCCCGGCCGGGCTCGCTCCGGGCCTCGACCTGGCCGCCGTGGGCCTCGACGATCTCGCGGGCGATCGCCAGGCCGAGCCCGGCGCCCCCGGTGGACTTCGAGCCGGGCACGCGATAGAACTTCTCGAAGATCCGGGCCAGGTGCTCCGGGGCGATCCCCTCGCCGGTGTCCTCGACGGCGAACGCCAGGGAGTCGCCCCGGGCCTCGGCCGAGAGCTTCACCGACCCGCCCTTGGGGGTGTGCGCCAGGGCGTTGCCGATCAGGTTGTCGAAGACGTGCTCGATCCGCTCGCGGTCGACCGCGGCCGGCGGCAGGCCGAACGTCACGGCCCCTCTCAGCCCGACGCCGGCATCCCCGGCCCGCGACGCGGCCCGATCGATCGCCCCGGCCACCAGGTCGGCGGGCGCCTCGGGCCGGCGGTCGAGCCGGACCCGGCCCTGCTCGATCCGGGTCAGGTCGAGCAGGTCGTCGATGATCGCCAGGAGCCGGTCGGAGTCCTGCCGGGCGCCCAGGAGCAGCTCGACCTGCTTGGCGTTGAGCGGGCCGACGACCTCCTCCAGCAGGAGATGCACGGTCATCTGGACGCCGGTCAGCGGGGTCTTCAGCTCGTGGCTCACGGTCGAGACCATGTCGCTCTTGAGCTGGTCGAGCAGGCGGAACCGGGTGACCTCGGTGAACACCACCGCGGCGCCGAGCGGGGCCCGATCCTCGTCGAGGATGGCCAGGACGTGCGGCAGGAACGACCGCTCCTGGCCGTCGTCGCGGTAGATCAGGGCCTGTTCCAGGCCGATCGGCGGGCGGTCGACCTGGCCGCCGAGGACCTCGGCCAGCGGCCCCCGGACCTGGGCCGGCGGCGACCACGGGACCGGGTCGTCCGAGGGGGCCACGCCCAGGATCCGCCGGGCCGCCGGGTTGGCCCGCTCGACCAGCCCGGCCGGGTCGACCACGATGACCGGGTCGGGGAACGAGTCGATCGTCGCCTGGGCCGTCCGACGGGCCCGGATCAGCCGGGCGGTCCCGGCCTGGCGATACTCGCGGATCGTCCGGGCCATCACGTTGAACGCCGAGGCCAGCTCGCCCAGCTCGTCGCGGGTCGTCGCGGGGACGACCTGGTCGAGGTCGCCCGCGGCCATCGCCCGGGCCCCGATCGTGACCGCCCGGATCGGCCCCAGGATCGCCCGGCTCATCACCGCCGCGATCGCCGAGGCGACCGCCACCGCGCCCACCATCCCGATCAGCATCAGCCGGCTCGACGTCCCGGCCGTCGCCCTCGCCCGGTTGTTCTCATCCTCCATGTTCCGCTGGTTGATCTCCCGGACGTCATCGGCCCGGCGCCGGATCGCGTCGAACGTCGGCAGGATCTCCCGGAAGTAGAACCGCGTCCGACCCTCGCGGTCCCCGGGCGGCAGGGCGAAGAACCGGTCGGCCAGCACGACGTATCGCGCATCCAGCGCCGCCAGGTCGTCGGCCATCTCCTGCTCGCCGGGCAGGGTCACGTTGGATTGCTCGACCCTGAGCTTCTTGGCGAACTCGTCGCGATTGGCGCGATACTGACTCCGCGCCGGCCCCTCCTCGCCGCCGATGGCGAACCACTGCGCCGAGTCCATCCGCTCCAGCGCCTCCTTCATCCCCTGGGCGGCCAGGACGCTCCGGTAATTCTCGCGCAAGATCACGTCGATGTTGTTCCCCAGCCGCGAGAACAGCGTGATCGCCCACAACCCCAGCCCGACCACCACGGCCAGCAGGGGCATCACGCCGATCAGCAGTTTCGTCCGCAATGTCAGGATCATCGGGGCCTCGTGGTCTGTTCGAGGGAAAGCAACACCCGTACCATGGCCACAATTCACGATGTAACCGTCTTCTCATCAATAGTTTAGGGAACAAGCGACCGCGAAGGCCCGTGGCGAAACTTCGTGCAGGATGCACGATGGGCCGGGCCGGGTTTGCGGATTGCACGGGCCGGTCGGATCGTCGTCCCGATCCGGCCTCGCAAATCGCGAGTCGAGCGGCCACAATCGGGATCCGTGGCCCCGACATCCGCGATCAACGCCGGCGAGCCCTCCATGCGCTTCCGGGCCCTGGCCACCGATTATGACGGGACGATCGCCGAGCACGGCGCGGTCGACGAATCGACCTGGGCGGCGATCGACCGCCTCCGGGGGTCCGGGCGGCGGACGGTCCTGGTGACGGGGCGCGAGGTCGACGAGCTGCTGGAAGTCTGCCCGAGGATCGACCAGTTCGACCGCGTGGTCGCCGAGAACGGCGCCCTGCTCTACCGGCCGGCCGACCGGACCGAGGCACTGCTCGCACCCCGGCCGCCGGCCTCGTTCGTCGAGGAGCTGATCCGCCGCGGGGTCGGCCCGATCTCCGAGGGCCGGGTGATCGTTGCGACCTGGGAGCCGCACGGCGAGGCCGTCGGGGCGACGATCCGGGCGATGGGGCTCGACCTCCGGGTCATCCCCAACAAGCGGGCCCTGATGGTCCTCCCCTCGGGCGTCGACAAGGCCTCCGGCCTGGCCTGGGCCCTGGCCGAGCTGGGGCTGGCGCCGGTCGACGCCGTCGCCGTGGGCGACGCCGAGAACGACCTCGCCATGCTCGAAGCCTCGGGGTTCGCGGCGGCCGTCGCCAACGCCCTGCCCGAACTGAAAGAGAGGGCTGATCTCGTCACCCGGGGCGAGCGCGGCGCCGGCGTCGTCGAGCTGATCGGGCGGATCCTCGACGGGACGCTCCCCGAGGGCGGCGGGCGGTGTTGAACGCGCCCGTCATGGGGCGCGGCGTCCGTCCCTCCGGGCGGCGAACCGGGAGCCGAGGATCCACCCGCCGACCATGCCGAAGATGGGGCAGCCGAAGAACAGGGGAAGGATCACCCACGGGGGTGCGATATTCAAGCCCAGGAGCCGATGGAGGCCAACGACCAGCCCGATGCCGCAGGCGCCGCCCAGGATGAACCCCAGGAACATCCCGGCGGGGGCCCAACCGCTCGGCCGGGCCGCACTATTCGGGGCGAGGGGAAGCTTCGGGAGCTTGATCAGCGGGGCGGCCAGGCGGCCCAGGCCGGCCCCCACCAGGGCCCCCAGGGCCGCGCCTCCGAACACGGACAAGGGGAAAAGGAAGGAAGTCGCCGGGACGGCCCCTTTCGCCTTGAAGAAGTTCGAGATGAACAATGCGAAGCCGCCGAAGAAGCCGAGGAAGGTCCCGATCACGCCGCCGAGGGAGGTCCCGGCCAGGCGACGGGACCGGGCCCCGGCCATCTCGGCCGACGGGGCGGGCACGACCGCGCCGGGGGCCGAATCCAGGCCCCCCAGGAGGGCACCTCGCAGCGCGAACGCCCCGTCGAGCAGGTCGGCCCGGGCCGAGGGGGCGAGGAACTTGTCGCGGTTCCAGATCGCGAGCCGGCCCCCCCGGGCCCGCGCCGACCACCCCGCGAACGGCCCGAGCCTCTCCATCACCAGGGGCGTGAACATCCGCCGCACGGCCGCCTCGTTGGCCTCGTCCTCGGGCGAACGGGCCCCGCCCGCGACGGTCGCCCGGGGCGGGTCGCCGGCGGCCAGGTGCCAGGTCCGGACGAATTCCCCGATCGCCTCGGCCTCGGCCGCCGTCGCCGCTCCCGACGGGTCGAACTCGACCCCCGCGGCCCCCATCGCCGCCAGGACCCGGTGCGCGAACCGGCGGGGGCCGAGGTCGAGGTCGGGCAGGCCCTCGCCGGGCAGGAGGGCCACGGTCCGCTCGACGATCGAGCGTTCCCCGTCCGAGTCGGCTTCTTCCTGGATCCCCATCACGTCGACCACGTCGCAGGGCAGGCCCCGATAGTCTCCCCGATACCAGTGTTCCCCGGATGTCCAGCTGGAGATCAGCGGTTTCTCGTCGATCCCGAGCCGGGCGGGGTCCGTCGTCGGCTCGTAGGCCATCCCCAGGGAGGAGGCGAACTCGCCCATCGACGCCACCCGGGCCCGCTCGCGCACGCCCTTGACCAGGTTCGCGATCCCCCCGATCGCCGCCCCGGCGGCCGCGAGCACCATCCAGCCCCGCGCCGGCCCGGGGATCAGGCGGTCCAGCCATCCCCGGCCGCCGATCTGGACGAAGTTATTGAGGACATAATAAATGGCGAATCCCGCCACGCCCCCGCCCAGGATGCCGGCCACCATGGGGACGACCAGGGACTTCGACCGGGCCGGCTCATCGGCCATGGGATCACCTCGGGGGTCGCGGGCGGTTGCCTCTCATTTCCCGTCAGCGGCCTTGATCGGCGCCTTGTCCTTGCCGGGATCCTGGCGGTAGATGACGACCCGGTCGTGGACGATCAGGACGATGTCGGTCCGGCCGTCGCCGTCGACGTCGCCGAGGGCGATGTCGCGGGGCTCGACCATGTCGGCCAGGTTCCGGCGGCCCGACTTCCGCTCGAACACCTTGAAGGCGATCGCCCGATTCAGCTCGGACTGGCCGGCGTAGGAGGCGATCTCCAGGAAGTGCTCGGCCATGTCGGTCAGGACGACGTCGGGCTTGCCGTCGCCGTTCAGGTCGCCCACGGCCAGGTCGCCCATCTTGGCCTCGTTCCGGGGCGACTCGTAGCTGGCCAGGGCCTTCAGCGCCTGGCCCTTCCGGCCGGTCAGGACCACGCCGAACCGCGACGTCCCCGAGAGGAGCAGGTCATCCCGGCCGTCGCCGTCGAGGTCGGCCACGCGCATCCCCCGGAAGTCGTCGAACGGGCCGACCGGGAGCGAGCCGCTCGGGACGTAGGTCCCGCCCTTCTTGGCCAGGAACAGGAGCGACTTGGACGTCCGGTCCAGCAGGGCGATCTCCTTGACCCCGTCGCCGTCGGTGTCGAGCGCCGCGACCCCCTGCACCTGCGCCGAGGTCCGGCCCGAGTCGAACTGTTCCTGGACGGTCCATCGGCCGCCCTTCTCCAGCAGGAGCTTCCGCGCGAACGACTGCTGGGCGACGAAAAGGCCGGGGCCATCCAGGTCGGTGACGGTCAGCCCGCCGGGCGCGACCCCCGACAGCGGGCCGAGGCCCCCGGCCGCCGGCGCGGGCGGTTCGTTGGGCCGGCCCAGGAGCAGGATCGGCGGCCCGTAGACGTCGAAGACCAGCAGGTCGGGCAGGTTGTCGCGGTTGACGTCGACCACCGTGATCGCCGGCGGGACGCCGCCCAGGCCGACCAGCGGGACGCTGTCGACCTGCCCCCATCGGAACGGGATCATCGTGCCCGACCCTTCGCGGGCCAGGGCCCGGAGGGTGAACACGTCCGCCGTGGATTTCTCGGTGCGGCCCCGGGTGACGTAGAGGACCTCGGGCTTCTTGTCGCCGTCGAGGTCGGCGATCCCCAGCGCCACCGGATCGCCGGTGGTCGGCAGGGGGGCGGGGAACGTGAGCCGGCCGTCGGCCAGGACGCTCCGGCCGATCTGCTTCTCCTTCTCCGAGAGGACGTAGACCTCGGACTTGCCGTCGCCGTCGAGGTCGGCCAGCTTGACCGGCCCGCCGCCGACCAGGCCGGGGTAATTCTTGCTCTCGCCGAGCCCGTCCCGGCCCGACTGGCGATAGACGTAGAACTGGGCCCGGGTCGGGTCGGTCGCCACCACGTCGGCCTTGCCGTCGCCGTCGAGGTCGCCCAGGTCGAGCGACCGCCCCGGCTCGCCGCCCGGGGGGAGGGGATAGAAGCTGAGCCGGCCGCGTTTGGAGTCCTCATCGTCGTCGACGCCCAGGGTCAGGACCCGGGCCCGGCCCGACTGGTTCTCGATCGTCAGCAACTCGACGCCCGGCTTGCCGTCGACCTGGCCGAAGGCATAAGCCCGGAGCGGCTCGACGGAGAACCGCTCCTCGGGCCCGTGCCGGCCGCCGCCGACGGCGAACCGGACCCGGATCGGGCCGTCGGGGCCGCCGTTGAGCATCACCAGGTCGTCGACGCCGTCGCCGTCGAGGTCGACGGCCTTGACCATCCGGGGGTTCTCCAGCGTGTGCGGGAGCCGTTCCGGCTCGCCCAGCTTCCCCTTCTCGCGCTGGTAGACGATGAGAACCTCATCCTTGGTGATCAGCGCCAGGTCGTCGCGGCCATCCCGGTCGAGGTCGCCCACCGACAGGGCGCCGGCGGCTTCGAGGGCCTCGCCGGTGTTGATCTTCCGGACGTCGGCGAACTTGCCGCCTCCCTTGTTGTACAGGATCTCCAGCCCCGCCGGGTTGCCGTAGAAGGCCAGGTCGGCCTTGCCGTCGCCGTCGAAGTCGCCCGCCTGGAGGCTGACGACCTCCTTGTTCACGGGGACGCTGACCAGCCGCATCCGCCGGTCGCTCCGGACCTCGTTGACCTCCTTGGAAGCCGGGGCCTCGGGGTCGGGCCCCGGGGTGCTGAGCAGCAGGTCGATCCGCGACCGGGCGTTGTTGATGACCGCGATGTCCTCGACCTTGTCGCCGTCGAGGTCGCGGATCAGCAGGCCGCTGATCCGGGTGTCGATCTTGTAGACCTCCAGGGGGAGGAACCCGAAGTAGTCCGCCAGCCGGGCATCATCCTCCGGCCCGGCCCCGACCAGGGCCACGCATCCCAGGGCCACGGCGAGAAACCGACCACGTCCCGCATTTGAGCGCATCACGATTCGTCATCCTACGATGGAGATCCCTCGGGGCCGCTCCGGTCGGCCCAAGGCCTCCAGATTAAAGCCGACCCGCCCCGGCGACAAGGCGCCCCGCCACGTTTCCCGCGCCGACCTCCGGGCCTGGGTGCGCCAACGGATCCTGGCGGATACGTCACTCCGAAGGGTGTGGCACTGGTGGCTTGCCCACCTGTGGCCCGTGCGACCGTCGGAGCACTGGTGGACAAGCCACCAGTGCCACCCGGCCGCCAGAGCCGGAGAAGGACCCGGCGGTGGTGGCGTTGGGTCGGAAGGGCGGATTGAAGGGTGGGAGGGCACGGGCCGAGAAATTGACGGCGGAGGAACGGTCGAAGATCGGGAAGAAGGCGGCGAAGGCGAGATGGAGTAAGGATTCCCGACCTCGTTATTCCAAGAAGTTTCTCTGGAAACCCTGGATCTGGATATCTGGAATATCAATAACTTTTATTTTATTTCGTATTATTGCTTTAAATAGATCGTGGTCGTGTGTGACCACCCTGTTGATTTTTCTACCCGTCTCCAAGCTGGCGATGGCAATAGATGCGATCATGATGTCAATTTTAATACAATTATGATGTATATTGAACTGATTTGCTAAGTCATCGATAAGGTGTAACTCGCGAAACAAATCCCCGGCGATCATGGCCGCTGGAAGATTAAAGGGTGCTACCTCAGTTCAAGTTTCGCAGATTTGAGGGCGGATCGCGAGCGACCCGGCGGGTGAAAATCCCACCGGCGATCGGTGCTGGAGTCGTCTGAGACTCAGGAATCCGCAGCCGAAGTGATCCTCACCCCGC
>JAABUK010002064.1_pt1 | contig 36840 bp, 65 predicted proteins | sample 5559141 | NCBI WGS metagenome assembly JAABUK01 (sample SAMN10711869, study PRJNA513367) | rock metagenome | isolation source: Antarctica rocks | place: Antarctica: Victoria Land, Pudding Butte nord | collected 2016-01-03
GTGCAATAGGTATCAGCAGCAATGCTGGGATGCAGCAGCAACCCTTGAGGGCTGATGATGATGATGAATGCTGTCAATGGCTGCCCAAAACAGCCCCCCAAGACTGGCGTCTCCAGCCAGCTCGATTTGGCTGATAGCTGAAAATGCCAGCCAGCAGGCATCTTGCTGATGCACTGCTTGAAAGGGGGCTGATGGACATGGACATAAAACACTAGGCTTCCTCCTCATGGCCTGCAAGTCCGCCAGAAAGCGGTTGCAGCCCGTGGAGGAAGCCCTAAAGCAGGTATTGCCATGAGTCAGAACCAAGAATGCTGAATACCTCGTCCATAATAGCTGGTGAGAAATTTGCGCTATCGAAGCTTTGAAGAGGATCGGGCACGCCCTCGCCCTGTACGATGAGACCGTGCTCGGCCCTGTAAGCTTCTGTAGAGGAGGCAAAGTTCTGGCGTGCGGCAGGTACAGCGCCATACGCGTTCGCAGCATGAGCATGACCATTGGTTTGGACCGGTGCACCGTAAGCGCCATAGCCGTTGGCCTGGACAGTAGACAGCGCAGGTGTGAGCACAGGGCGCAGGTGCACAGCGAGACAAATAGGGCTTGCAAGACTGTGAACAGCGAAAAGGGCTGGATCAGAATGAACATCAAACTTACAACTGGAGGTGCTACAGCGACCGCGGCTGCCTCTGGTCGCTCATACGTTGTGACGCCGGTTGTCTTATTCCAGTAGTAAGTGGCATTGCTGTCAGGATCAAACAGGCATTGCCAGCCAACTGGCAACGTGGGGTCTGGTCTGATGGTTGGAGCCATCTGAGTAGCTAAACAGCTGCCTGATGCTCAACAGAGCCGCTGTGCAATAGTGTTAAAAGCACAAGTTTCCCCTTGCCTCAAGCAGCAACCTGCTGAAGCCTGAATTTGAATCTTCAAGACCTTTGGACTGCTGTGATCTGCAAGATCGGTAGGTTGTTGCTGCTAACGTCAAGTGTGTTGCCGCACAGACCGATGTTCTGCTTTGGACCGACGGCTCCAGCGCGCGCCAGGAGTTCATAGCGATTAAATTTAAGTAAAATGATTCCGGATTGCGTGAAGAATGCATACGTCGTGCGTAAGCTGAGGAAACCAGGTTTTGTCATACATGTCATACATAGTGGAGCAAGTGCTGCTGCACTATCAGGTTCATTTAGGCCTGAATTGGTGTTAGCAGGCAGAATGCATTGATGCAAGATAGCTGCAGTCATAATCAGAACACAGGTGACTCAGCCAGCTGAGCCAGCCCATGACTGATCAGTAGACCATTCCCTCCATCACATCTTTTCATGGTTCTGAAGGCGGGAGACATACAGCCTGCATTGGCCTGACAGCCATGAAAGCATCCACAACACTGTCTGTGACTAGTGCCCGGGCTCCTTGATGCTGCGCCACAATGTCTTGCAGTATCTGCAATCATACATCATGGCTGGCTGACTGGACACTCAGCATTGGAAAGGACAAGCCCTCGTAAGCACAAAACCATGTCAACATTGAGCGCAGCGTTGCATGAACATCATTTGATGAAGGCCAGAGGCACACCTTGATGAGCACTGCTTTGGCTTCACCAACCAGCATCCGTCCTGAGCCATATTCACTTTCTATCTGCTTCAGCTTCTTGTCATCACTCATGAAAAAGTTCAAGTACTTCCAGGTGACGTCAACTGCTAGGTTGCAGCCTGAGGAGCACAACAAAGCATGTCAATCCAGCCATTGCAAGCTCAGTTCAGATACCAAAGCAACAGGCACTGTGCAAAATTACTGGTGAAAGCATGCAGCCTTTAGCAAAATTGCAAGGGGGTGGCATGATAAAGCATATTACCTTTCTCTCTGTGCTCTGCAATGGTAGCGCCGCCACCTGAAAAGGCGTAGCGATTCACCTTGTCCTTGATCTGTTTGGGAGTGTCATTTGTGAAGATTGCAGAGGTGGTATCACTGGCGCTCATCTTGCCGCTTTCTCCCTGCATTGCCACTTGCCACTGCTCAGTGTAAACTATGGAAGTGCTACAGATGCCTTAGGAAACTGCTTGCTCTGCTGCTGGTAACAAACAATGGGAGACATGGTATTGGAGCACATACTATCATGCATAGCTTGTCAAGATTCTGCAGCAATGATGTGAGACAAGAGACAAACATGCCTGCAGTGCTGGGAAGAAGCGGGATTCTATGAGCGCTGGCTTCTGGTAATTGAGCCTAGGGGCCACATCCCTGCATCCAGTGCATCCAACGTGAAAGTGCACAAAATCACGTCCAGTCAGTTGCCTACCATGCTGTTACATTCTTTGCTCAAACCCAATACACTTGGCGCTACACTGCATGAGAAAAAGCATGAAGCCTTTACCAGAACAATTGCAAGCATGATTGCAGCATATGCAGCCGTCCTGTTGCAATGCATGCTACCTATCAGATCAAGCAAATTGTTGAATGCACAAAGCAATTCTCAACAAACTTGGCAAATGCCATGACCAAGCAGTGCACAGGCAGGACAAACCTTGTCATCCTGAAGTATGGATCTTGATCGATGGCGCAGGGGATAAGACAGCGTATATCTCGGCGCTGGCCAAACATGTGGGGAAAGGAGGTGGGAAAGGAAGGGGCAGCTTGCACCGCTGGGAAGGCAATTTTGCCTATGTTGCTTTCCATTGTGAAACCAAAAATGCCTCTGACTTGGTTCATACTCACGGCACTGCATCAGGACAGACACAACCTGTCAGCATCAACAGGCATCTCTGCATTGTGTTGTACGATTTCACATGTGGTAACACCAGCCTGGCCAGATAGAAGTATGATCACAAACAAGACAGCCATACATACATGGCAGCACTGGGCATGGCAGCAAGTGTGTACACACCATGAGTGGGTACAAACAAAGCTGAGCTGGATCTACTGCCCCATCAATGCCAGGGCCTGAGTGCTGACTCCATGAAGAAGCCGTGTGCAGCATGCAATGAGGCAGGATCATGCACAGAGTGTTCTGCCAGCAGACTTGCCGTTGTATGGACACTATGTTTTCATAGAAGCCACCACCGCCGTTGCCCATGTATCCAAAGTCACTGAAGATGAATGTCCTGTTGACATCAAACCCACAGGCAATGATGTCTTTACAGTTCTCCCTGGCAAGGCGCTGGGACTCCTTGATATCCAAACCTCTATACCAGCACGCCAAAGATTGCATGAAGCAAGCAATGCATCAATAGTCGTGCTAGCTTTGCAATAACTCAATGTTGCAGCAAAAGGGCACAGCAAAGGAAAGCAATGTGTGACAAGGCACTCACAGACTTGGCACAGCACATGCTGAGTCTTTTGGGCAGATCAAAGCAGCATCTTGTGTCCACAATCAATCCCCAAATTGAGCATGAGCCACGGACTTCAAAGTCAGGCTTGCATCAGATGCATGCATTTCTAGCTTTTTGTCATCACTGCACAAGCAGGTGCTGCACCAGCATCTGGCACTGCGTCTGAGAGCACATCAGGAAGCAAGGCATAGGTTGGCGCATGCATATGGAATTCTACAACCCATGATACAAAACCCCATAAGCATGTGAACATGTTGCAGCCAGGGAGAAGGGGGTAGCTATGTCTGTATCAAGCAAGACCACATGAGCACAACAGCAAGCCATTGTGACATGCTGAAGCATGATCTGGGCATTGCAGCAAGAACAAGCACCATGACGTACCTCCAGAGAGCCTTCTCGTCGTCTGTGAGCTGGATGACAAGGGGCACCTGAAAGGCCTCTTGCAGGTATTGTGTGAACATGAAGGGGATGAGATGCCCCAGGTGAAGGGCCTCTGAGGAGGGACCCTGTATGCCAGCAACATGATTTGTGCTGACGTTGTCTTGGTCAAGCTCATGCTTAACTTGAGTAAGTCTTGACAGCTTTTCGACTGACGGCGTGCAGTTAGCCTTGACAGCTTTGCAACTTACGGTGTGCATTGAGCGTCAAAGTGAGGTGTGGCCACCCTTACTGTTGCAATGCGGGCAGGTAATGCTGCATCAGTGATCAGGATCATCAGGTCAGCATGTCAGTGCAGGTCTGTGTACTTAGCACCAGCATACAAGTTGACCCTGTGTGATTATTGATGCGTAGGCAGTCACAGGCAGGAGGTGGTACATACTGTACAGCAGGGGTCTTGTCACACAAACTTGCTCAGGACTGCAGATGTTGTCACATGCCAAGTGGACGTTGCGTGAAGGGGAGCGTGGCTGCAATGGGTTGTGCATGGCCTTACTCTGCCAGTGTAGAGATAGAAGGGGATCTTCTTCTCATAGCAGTCCAGAATTTCTTTAAGGTCTCGATGCGCAAAGAATATATGCCTCTTGAGGAATGGATGTGCAGGTTTGCCAGTCAATTTCTCAACCCTGAAGTCAAAAGGGGTGTCAGCATGAATGCTTAGCTCACCCAGAACTTGATGCTGAGCAACTGTGCTACAAACTCCGCTGTGACTAACCGCTGTATTAAACTGTCATCTATGGCTGCAACACCAAACTGCAGTCACATTCCCGGGTCAATTTTTGCACTGTGTCGATTCAAGAACGATATTTCAATGTGTGAGAATGGCGATACCTCTCGAGTTAGCTTGTCGTAATCTATCTTGCCGTCTGTTCCACCACTGACATCCCACGGCGTCACAACCTGCTGCAAGTTGAAACTCAATGCGGAGAACACGGCAAATCTGTAACTTTCAGTCAAACAGCAGCATGAACCTGCGCGTCTTGCGCTGCATCCGCTGCACCCGTCCCACACGCACTTTGCTCAGGTACAGCTTGCTGCATCTGTAGCTCGGCTGACATCTTGAGGCTTTCGCGTTGTCTACGCAGTATGCCTCGACGCTTTCAGCATCTGCTAGCAAAAGTAACTGAGCAGTTCTGCAATGCCGCAGGGACGGAAGCGCTCTTGACTTTCCGTCGGCAGAGTCCTGCTCCGAAGCCACAGTATTCAACTCGACCTCTGATCAGAGTATGCAACATGCGTCGCAGAATTGATCAATTCGAGCATGCAGACCGTTGGAAGCAGCCTGCGCCAGCAGCAACAACCATTGTCACGACTGATCGAGCTTTGCAGAATCGCTGGCAACTCCATCAGCTCTGAGGATATCGCAGGCTTGGTCACGCTCAATCCGGGCCCGACAGATCAGCGTCATCTCACACACCGAATAGGCTGCAATACCAGTGCAAGCAATTCTTCGCCACTTACCTTACAGCCTCATGCCCAGACACTGCGTGTTCGGACGTTCGCCTCGACAGCAGAGTTTTCAGGAGGAACCTTCAACGTGTCCAGCTCGTCTTCAGAGAGAGAAGACAGCAGGCAAAGGGACCAGGATGTTGATGATAAGGAGCTGTTGCTAGAATCTGCATTGCAATATGTGGTGAGTCAGGAGGACCACCAGACTGGTGCTTTGCAAGGCCAGGCAGGGCAGGACGCCAACAGCTGGCTTGTATCTCACCGCTTCAGCAAGCTTTTGATTTGTAGGGGGAGAAAGGCTGGTCAGATGCTGCCTTGATCTCAGGGGCACGCCATATTGGGTTCTCCCCAGCTGCAATAGGTCTTCTTCCCCGAGGTCCTGCTGAGCTTGTTGAGGCAAGATTGCCTGTACACCTGGCATTCCCATTCTGCATCAAGTTTGCGTATTCAAAGCTTCCATGATGCAGTCGGTCTCACCTGTTACTGAGTCATGCTGCCTTTACTGAAGTGAATATGCATTGCTGCAGTATTTTGAGAACAAATGCAATATGGAGCTGGCAAGCAAGCTGCAAAGTAGCAAAGCTGAATGGCAGCAAATGCGCACAACGCAGCGTGTCAAGGAGGGTCTAAAGATGAGGCTGGAAATGAATGCACCCTACATTGGTGAGCTGCAGAGCTGCTGACAAGCTGCTTGGTACAAAGGCTTGCACAGGCTGGTTGAATCAGTGCTGACTTTCAGAGCTCTGCAGACACCTGGGCACAAGCACTCAGCATCAGAGCTCAACCCAGAAATGTCTCAGCTGCAGTGGAGCAGCTTGCTCAAATAACTGATGATGTTTGGCATGCTGCTGGGGACAAGTCCACAGACTACAACTGGTATACTAAAAGAGGGCTTCTGGCAGGCGTCTACACAGCCACAGAACTGTATATGCTGACCGACTACTCTCCAGGCTTTGCTGACACCTGGGATGTGTTGGATAGGCGCCTCAAGGATGTCATGACCATAGGCAGAGTCATGGGTCAGGTGCAAAAATTGACCAATGTCAGCCTCGTTTTTGCATCACTGTTGCTGCCTCAACATGTTGATCTATACATGCACAAATATTGCTCATGTTACAGCATGTTCACATGGAGGCGGGTTGCAAAGTGCACTCATTGACATGGAACTGCATGCACACACAGCATCCAGCATGTCATAATTGATGCCAGTTTAGGGTCGGCATCAGGTGTTGACCAGACCATCTGAGATGGTTGCTGTTTTCTTTTCAGATGGGAACTTCTGCAGCTTCTTTGATGGAGCAGATAAGCACTGGTCTTTCTCAGCTTATGTCAAATGGTCAGGCCCAGTATACAAGGTGATGAAACAAGCGAGTCAACACAGCAGCACATGGCAAGGGTTGTGAGGCATCAGCTCAAGCAGCTATGCAAGCTCCATGACTGGCTGGCGTTGCATTACAATTCAGAATTGGTCATGGGAATCTTTTGCCAAGCCATGCTCTCAGGCTTCTCCCATACAGACTCCTGTACCAATCAATGACACGCTTACCCAACTTCACAAGATGTTCACATCTTGCAGTTGTTTCAATACCTGTGTAACTGTATTATAGTAGTATTCTCGTGCATGTTCCTCACTGTTCATTGGTACCCACGCAAGAGCAGCTGGCTTGGTCCATGTCGTTGTGCCTGTTTCAGGATCTTCATAATAATGATGCCCATCATCTGCACATTTGGTCCAAGCAGAACTCATACCACATTTCCAAACACTTAGCTGCAGGTGCATATGCTGCGTCACGACACTGTACAGTACCTGTAGTATGCTCAGGATGTGGATGGTCCCACCTGGTGGTACCTGAGAGTGACATGTCACATCGTTTCACGAGCTGCTGTACCACTAGCAGCAGTCATGGCTGGCTCACCTGTCTTTGCGTTGTACCAGTAATGGTCACGCAGCACGGCTGGAGTGCCTGAGGACGACTGTGGCAGGATCTGTATATCTTGCAAGTCTTCGTTTGCGGGGTTCCTGCTCAACCCCCAGCCCGCAGCCGTTGTGGCAAGCAGTGCCAACACCGAGGCTCTCACACAACAAACGAAAAGCGAGGCGCTCATGTCTTCTGAAAGGCTTTAGGTCTCACACCGCTAAAGGTGATCACACGGTGATCTGTGGCCCGAGTCCTTATTGTTGTTATCCTTCTTGTGGGTTTTGCCAACTGTCAAATTAAGCTCAGAGTGTTTGACTATCGCCGCATGCACAACATGCTCGCTGATGCTGGACGCACCAACTAAAAAGGTGGATAACTCTCACCTGCAAGCGAATTTGCTGTGCAAATTAGTATTATGTGTGACCTAGGGAACATTCCATGATTGAACAGGCTGCTGCCGACAGCAGATTGTTCAATACTATGCTCAGCACTGTAAAAACGACATCACAGATATCTATTCGGTATTTAATCGATTGTTCAATCTCAGCCAAACATGAATGGAGATTGAAGCAATACATAGTCGCAAAAGCACGGCCTCCAGTGCAAGCCAGCAAAATTCCTTGTATACCTGCATGCAAAATAAACAAAATTCTAGACGGTTTGCAATGACCAGCTGTACTCCACTCAGCAAAACATCACCCAAACCTGGCAATATAGCTTCTGAGATGTATTTTCAACGCATTGCGAAGCCCAACACAGGCTTGCACGATTGCAAAGTCTGCGTGCCTCATCATGATCCATGCGTTTTACCAGTCATTGCATTGGTAAAAACCTCGTAAAACGCCAGACTGAACTCAATGTAGCTAGCAAGGAAACACCACTCAAAACTTCTGCATACCAAAGCAAGCGGTATGCAAGCCTGTACCGTCCAGTTCAGGACAAAGGTATCAGACTGTGGACCCCTGTGGACAACAACTGGTCGAAACAAGAAAAGACACTCTGAAAGGTTGCTGGTGAATTACAAATGGCAGGCCACTTGCACATTGCAAACTATCAAAGTCAAATGACTCAGTTTGATGTAAGCCTCAGTTTGGGCAGCTCACTTGAGTAGATGTTGTATCAAAAATACCCTCTTGGCAGCCACAGAATGGGCATTGTTAGCAGATAGTGTACATGCAGCGATGGTAATCTCAGCTGTTCATAATCGCGGTGGGACATGATATGCAAAACCTAACAGTTTACTTTGTCTACTCAGCTGCCTGTGCTGAAAGCCAGTGTTGACCTGAGACTGTATATGGCAAGGACTAGTTGCAGCTGTGCAAGCAACATGCAGCCTGTAGCAAGCTGCGCTTTGCCTTGGCCTTCTGGGGCGAGGCATGCTGCTTTCACAGGAAGACTGAGAGGAAGACGCCACATCTGGTTGTTCTGATCCCAGCGATGTTGAGCTGTGTGCCACTGTTTGCTGGTGACAGATGCTGTCCAGTCTGTCAGCTGGTGAGGCATGCATACTAGCTTCTAGGTCTGCTGTGGGCAAGACGCATGGCTCATCCTGCAAGGGGTCATCCATAGCGGTTACGGCCATGCTTTGCTGAGCTGGGTCGCTCAATGAATCCGCGAGAATCTGCTGAGAGCCCGAGGTGCCAGCAAGATTTGGCAAGACTGCTGACCCATTGGGTGCAACTAGTCTTGCCCTGGCCCAGCGAGGTGGTGGTTGCCAGCTGCTGCAATCTGACAATCTGCCCCACAGCACAGTAGCATGGTAAGCCTGCACAGCTGAACACAGGTCAGCATAGGGCACTTTTGTGTCTCCAACAACGAGGCCAGTGCCTGATACACCTACAAGATCCAATACAGGTGATATGAAGACATAGAAACCCCGTTCTGTTGAGGGGTTGCTATGTTGTCATGCCACCTGTATTGCATCCTGAAGATGTAACCCCTTTTTGTTGAGGGGTTGCTGTGTTGTCATGACAACTTCTGCTTGTTACAAAGCTGCAACAGCAGTTGTTCTCACCTGCACATGAGACGCCAAACGAACCATGACTTGGGCATCTGCCATGGCTGGGTTGTCAGCAAGCAAAGGAGCCTCAGCAAAATTGATGACATTGAGAACCTGTAAAGCATAGCAATCGTCACCATGGCTCAGAGCACTTTGATTGTTCCCATAATCAATACAATGCCTTTTGATCAAAGCACTGGACCTTACCAAAGGCATTTCCCTGCGGAAGATATAGTCTCGTAAGATGGGAGGCGCCAGCCAAGTCTCCTCACCGCTGACATGGCACTCAATGTGCAAGACTGGCTTGTCACTGCCAAACTGCCAGTACGCTAGGATCTCATCTCTCAGCAGCCTATTATACCAGCCTGACAGCTGTTTTTTATTGTAATGGTGACCTATTGTCAATAACAGCTGGCCAGTCAAGTCGTTGTGGGTCAGTGTATAACGACGCGGATGCTGCGGACAGAGCCCAGTTTGCCGTGTGCCAGGGAAGCGCTGGACTGTCAACTTGCTAGGCTTGAAAGGCACGGGCTGCAAAGCACACTTCTGCACCAAAAAATGAAAAGAGTGAGTGCACTGTACCTGACTGAAAGTGCAAAAAGGGGCCAAGCAACTAAGGTTCTACACAGGTACTCACTGTCTGTATCATTCTTTTTGGCCCAGTGCACGATGCCTTTGCAGACGAGCTGGCTTGGCTATGGCTTCCCAGCCTGCTGACGTCTGCTGAGGGTGCTAGAGGCGAGCTCGTATGAGTGTGCGCAAAAGCGATGCCGGTATGCAACCTCATGCGCCATCCACATGGATACGCTGCTGTCACGAGCTTATAGCTGGCTGGGCTCATAGCCTTGACGACCTTCACGTGACGACACACAGATCACCTCCAGGCTACATGCTTACAATAGTTCGGTCTAGTTACCAGCAGCATACAGACAAAAGACGGGGACTATCGCCGCAACTAATGGAGTTCCTCCGCTGTGGCGATTTGCTGCTTCTGTTGACACACTACACCAGACCATCCACAGCCTCACCAGGATCCTCGTCAAGCCAAAAGCATTTGGCCAGATTCCCGGTAAAATGCAGATTGTACCAGATTACAAGTGACAACGTCGCGCACCGTTTTGACGTCAGCTGCCTCCATCTTACCTCGGCATCTATCCATTAGACTGTGTTATTTGTACTGGTTGAAGCACCGCCGAGGTTATCACTGTGAACACCTGTTGAACGCTGTTCCAGATCACTGAAACCTGCTTGTCTCTTTGCGGGTATTCAACGTTCCCGGTGACCCACACAAGCCCGCGTTGCGAGGCACAGTAACATGCCATCCACTTGCTCATCACGTCATCGCGCGGTCGATGTGGTTCAGGAGCGTCAACCTTGACCTGCGAGCAAACACATGCAACTTCCAGGCTCCTTAGCCTCCACACTGCACCAGGCACACTGTTGCCAGCTCACCAGCCTCCAAACGTGGTATGGCAGGAGACATGTCACAACCGTCAGTTGTCCTCGACAACTCAATCTGGCTGTCAGAGCTGTTGCTGAAGAGTCAGCAGTGGCTATTGGCCAAGTTGTCGGACGGAGGCAGCTGCTTGCTGGCTTTGCCGCAATGAGTGTTGATACAAAGCAGGTATTTCAATTATTTTCAACCAGTCATGCTCAGCAGCTTAGCATCGCTGTAAGCACAGCAGTCAGTTTGCGCTCTTCTCTGCGCTCTTCTACCTCTCCATAGAGAAATCATCGGAACCTTTCAGCACTGTGATCCCATATATATATCCAATGTTTGTGGAGCCAAAGAGTGACTGCGCTGACTCTGTTTGTCTTGAATGCAGCCTGAGCTGAGCTTGCAACCAAATGTACTCGAGGATTCAGCTCAGGCTAGCAGTCCCCCTATAAGTGCTGACTATACATCCCCAGGACCCTTCAGGGTTGTGAGGCTCCCTAGGCTAGAGCACACATGCCACAAGCTTTTCCCACAGTGTTTGGGCACCCAGTGTCTCCTGCGCTTAGATGTCTTCTGCCCTAAGGGCGGCAGCAGTTTTGGTGTGTGTCAGCTTATCACCCAATCATTGTATAACACCAGCACAGCAGATGCATAGGCAGATGCTGTCGCCAGTTTGTACTGTCTTGCACAGGCAGTGCTATAGCATGGCTTCGTGCACGTTCACAGCGAGTGCAATTTCTGCCTTGCAACCCTTTGCCATGCAAACATAGCAACAGCGCAGCATGCCGGCTGTCATTAGATGCCTGCAGTTCGATGCCAACACGACTTTCTTGGAAATGCAGGAGCCCTGCCACCTTATCCTGTTGCAGTTTTCACCGGTGGATTTCTGGTCGGCAGCAGCAGCTATCTTTCATATGCCGAGCGCCTGGCCAGCTGGGGCTACGTCACAGTGCTGTATGACAAAGGCAAGCATGACTTTGTTGCCCACATCACGCTGCATCAGCAATGTGTTGTCTGCATTTTCTGCTCAACCTTGTGTTCTGACACTCTGACACGTATGCCTGTGATGACTGATGTTGAATCTTCCATCAGCAGCTGAGAGTGCTGTGGATAATCTCGATGATGTCATCAGCGTGAAGTTTATCCAAGAGATCATAGACTGGTGCAGCAGTCATCCGGTCATCAGCCGGGTTTCAGACACCTCTCAAGTTTACCTGTGCGGCCACTCCAGGGTGAGACAACAAGCCTGTTGCTGCACCTCTACGTTGACTGCTGTCACTACTTTGACCGGTGCAGTGTCCAAAACCTGAGCATAGCATCTTTGCTGCTGTTGGGTTTGCCTGTCCTTAATAGGGAACTGAGTGTTTTGCTGCCATCTGTACAGTAAAGCTGAAGGCCCATTTCCTGCTTAGTCTATATCAGCTATGGCTGGGCTAAGCAGCATGCTTACCTTGACAGCCACTGCATGTAGATGCAACTAGCTCCTTATGCTGTCACTTTGTTTTGGGAGTGCAAAATGAGGGTGCTGCATGCATGCAGGGTGGTAAATTGAGTGTTCTGGCGGCTGCTGTGGATCCCAGGGTGGTTGCTCTGTGCCTGCTGGACCCTGTTGACAACACAGTCTGGGCCCCCTTGGGCCCCGGCTACCCCTCCGGAATACAAGCCCTCAAAAAGCTTGGAGACAAGCAGGTACCCACAACACAATTCAGAGTCTGCTTGGCTACGTGTGACACCATGATGAACCAGCACTCGGCATATACATGGAAGACATGGTGGCGTGCTCCCCTGACAATGCATGGTTGACTTTGCAGACTGTGGATGGCAGGCAGGCTGTGCCTCTTGCTCTCATAGGCTCTGGGCTAGGAGGGGACTGTGCCCCAAAAGCTGCTAACTTCAGGCAAGTTGCCAACAATCACCAAAGCTTTCCATGCATCAAAGCCTCCTGCTTGCAAGTGTGGAAAAGTTTGTTGCCTGGTACTGGACATTTGGAAGGAAGCAGTATCAGAATGCAGTGTGGCAACTTGGACCAGTGGCCTGCTAGCAGACAATGACTGCACCCTGTGCAACCTGCCAAGTGTCTTGAATGAGCCAGTTGGCTGACCAGCTTGCAGTGATTGGTGAGTATACCAAGCTGGTGCCGGGCTGCACAGGCTGTTCTACGAAGCTTGTACAGCCCCAGCTTGGATGGTCTCCATAGAGCAAGCTGGTCACTTCCAGTTCTTGGACAAGCAGTCAAGCATGCAGCGGGCTGTGTGTGCTCAGGGGAAAGTTCCTGACTACTCTGTACGGCAAATATCACAGGTCAGCACGGGACAGTGATGCTGTCATTGTGCTAAGATCCAAGCCTGCTCATGAACTAAAGGCCATGCAATTGGCCTTGATTGCGCTTCTGTGCTGAGCAAGGATGGGCACTTCTCTTGGGTTCAACAGCAGCAATGTAGTTTACTGTTCTGAGAACCTATGCAATGCTACAAGCTACAAGCTACTAGTTATTGGCAATTGCAAGGGGCTAACAACAAGATATGCAGGCTGTGATGGTCGCGTGGGCGCAAGCAATGGTACCAAACAGAAGCAAAACCTCTTTTGCTAGCCAACAGACGCCTGCTATTGCTGCTCAGCACACTTTCAGCCCAGTATCAACAGCAACATCTGACTCTATTGTTCACAAAGCATTAGCTTCTGTTCATGATCCTTTCGTGCATTTGCAGTCTCAAACAAAGTACTTATGACTGCTGCATCGAGAGGCAAAAGCATCGATACCAGTACTGTCTTGACAACTGAGGCGAAACATATGCATGCTTGACATTGTTGCTGAAAATCCATATATATGTTCTCTGTCAAACATATACAGGCACATTGTGTTGGTCCTAGGAAGGACGCACTGCTGTTGTGGATGGTTGCATGGCTTGTGTGACAGCATGAGAACAGCTGTGGACCTTGATGAAACAAATAGATCCACATGCTTCTGCAATGGAGCAATTATTGCAACAGTAAAGTGTGAGTTCCCACTTAGGGCCTCTCGCTGAGCATTTCAGCATAAACAAGCGCACGTGTACAGCATTGCATGCAAAATTGCAAGGCTGCCAACGTGCAACGCATGCATGTATATATGCCTGTCACGCAAGCAGCATTGCATGGCATGGGCATGTACTGCATCATGCCAGCATAGGGCACACCAAGCATCATCAATCAGTCCTGTCTTTTTCAGGTATAACGCATCATTACACCACGGACATTTGCTTGTGTCTAATGACTCGTGGCCAGCAGCCCTCAGCTCAAATCTAGCATCCAGACTCAGCACGGCACAGACAGGCTTCACAGCTCAGAAATTTCTACGCGTCAAGGCTTGCGACTAGGGACGAAAGATCTTCTAGAAAGCATCATCAATCAGTAGTCATGGTGCCTGCGCTGTAGGTAGACCGGGTCTACTAGACCCCAGAGCAACTGTTCATGCGTCCTGAACGCCTAAAGGAATTAGTAGTAGATTAGCAATCCCCAACCGTTCGCAACAAAATGCTTCCAACCCGTGCAACCAGCTGCTTTCTGGCCGGCGTCCGAACTTCTTGACATCCATTTTGCGTCACAGTACGCTGCAACTTCCAGAATGGTTAGCGATCGGCTTGCAAACGGTCATGCTGCAGGCACAAATGGCAGCGCGCAAACAAACGGATCTGTACGCACTGGAGGAGACCAGTATATGCCAAGAAGCATACTGATCACGGGGGGTGCAGGATTCATTGCGTCTCATGTCGTCACTCAGTTGCTGGACTCGCACCCCGAATACAAGGTGCGTCGCATACTGGATGTGAGCATCGTTTGAGACTACACCAGGGAGTTCAAAGCTTGCGTTGTCGCTGAGTGTCACTGTGCCTGCAGATCGTTGTGCTGGATAAACTGGACTACTGTGCGTCGTTGCACAACCTCGAGACCACTAAAAACAAGCCGAACTTCAAAGTAAGCTTGCTTGGAATCTTTGAATTCGAAACAGGACATAAGGTCGGTGTTCGCCACGGCCTCTCGCGGACCTTGACACGCGTGTGCGTTGCAGTTTGTGAAAGGAGACATTCAGTCTGCCGATCTGGTTCGACACGTATTTGATACGGAGGAGATAGACACTGTCATGCACTTTGCTGCTCAGGCAAGCCCTGCACTGCTATTGCAAACCTGTCTGGTCCTCCTTGATGTTCTCATTCTTGTCTCTGTTGCTGTTGCTGGGCCACATTGACTTTGGCTGATGCAGACGCACGTTGACAACTCCTTTGGAAACAGCCTGGCCTTCACCATGAATAACACATATGGCACTCATGTGCTGCTGGAGTCTGCCAGGATGTATGGCAAAATCAGGCGCTTCATCAACGTCAGCACAGATGAGGTATACGGGGAGTCTAGTCTAGGATCAGAGTTTGGTCTCAACGGTAATTCTCTCAAGCTGTCGGACACAGACAAGTCTCCTTGAGCCCAGTCCCTTCAAACTTACGGCATCTTGCACTGCATGCCTTCAACATCATCGAACAGCCTGATGTCAGATATGATTTGCTTGCATGCTGTTTTGCTTGACAGAGTTTGCAACTGGATTTGACAAGTTGCTGTGTACAGAGGAGAGCACTCTGGAGCCAACTAACCCCTACTCAGCAGCCAAGGCTGGGGCAGAACTAATGGCAAAAGCTTACTACACCTCTTACAAGCTGCCCATTATCATCACTCGTGGCAACAATGTGTATGGGCCTCGTCAGTACCCAGAAAAGCTCATTCCCAAATTCATTCTGAGAGCACACAGAGGTACACAAGGCTAATCTTCAGCATCAAGTCATGTATATCAGCAGCAAAAGCCACTACCTGATGTGCTGTGTTTCAGCATCATGCTGTTGTATGCGTGTGACTTGCATAATGCTGAAGTGCTGTTGCGCAAGTCCATTTTTGACCTTGGCAGCATTCAGTAGTTTCAACACATATCCTGGATAACAAGTGGCAAAACTGCTTGCTTGCAATGCAGGATTGGACTTGCCTGTTCACGGAGACGGCCAATCTACACGCAGCTACTTGTATGTGGAGGATGTGGCAAATGCCTACATCACTGTGCTGCACAAGGGCAATGTTGGGGAGACCTACAACATTGGAACACAGCAGGAGCGCACTGTCTCCAGCGTAGCCAAAGACCTGGGCAAGTTCTTTGATGTGAAGGACGACAAGATTGTCCACGTCAAGGATCGCGCCTTCAATGACAGGCGTTACTTCATCTGTGACAAGAAGCTTGGCATGTTGGGCTGGACAGAGAAGTACACCTGGGAGGAAGGTCTCAAGAAGACTGTGGACTGGTATTTGGAACATGGCCTTGCTGCTTACTGGGAGCATGGTGATGTGGAGGTGGCCCTGCGTCCTCACCCAGGGGCAGCATACGTCAGCAAATGAGCATGTGTTGCTGTAGATAGAGGGCCTTGTAAAGCAGAAGACGAGTCAGCCCCAATAAGCCGTCAAACAATGGTGTTGCTTATGAAAGGAGCGGCAACAAGCTGTACTTATTTGTTCTTTAGCCAGAAAGTGATGATCTGTTTTGAAAGGTTTCTTCAGGGTTTCTAGCATTGACAGCATAGTCACTGAAGATCAGGCAATGCTGTGAATACTCCTCTGCTTCTGACCTGCTTGGTACCTGACCTGCTTGGTAGTATTTGCCTGTCAACCTTGATTTCTGTATTTCCTTCTTGCCTATGGCCCTTCTTCAATTCTAGGTGTTTCTGCAGTCAAAGTTTTTGATGATAACTGTCCTTGTTATTTGCATTGTATATTGCAATGCTCTGTGCTGATGCTGGAATGCGCAATCAAACAACTCCAAGCAGAGGCTCTTCATCATAGCAGGTGTTGCATAGCAGACTGATGTAATGCACACTGGATGGTCTCGGAGTTGCAGCCATGGCATTCATGCCTTGCTTGCTGCATGCCTGTACTCGATTCTTGAGGGCTATGTGCAGTTTAGTTGGAACGCAGGCAGAAACCACAATTCAGGCCAATAGACCAGACAACATGTCGTATGGTCCAGGCAGTCGCTGCAGTCAGCAGACTTGCACAACAAGACTATGTGCTGCGTAGTGAGTGTGGCATGTCTGGTGACACTTGGGAGGAATTTTGCAAAAGCCTGCAGGCATAGACGATGCAGGTCATTGCATCCTTGTGAAAGTCTAGCTCTATTCTAGAATGACATCTCAGCAGGAAAGTCAGTGCAATGTACTTTTAGGTCAGCACACAAGCAAGCACTGAAATACTCTGGTAATACTCTGTCCTATGCTACTGTATGAAGCGCCATGCCTGCAATGTCTTGTTTACTATACGTGGTATGCTCTTGCAAATGTTCAATCAGGGAAGGTATATGCCCAAACTATGTTACTATTGAACGTCGGATGGTGTGCAAGCCAGAGGAAACTTCCAAGCATATATGGTCTGTTGTTGTGCTATACACCTGTGCTGACTGACAAGCTTTTCAGTACATATTGCTTGCATCCTGAAAGTCATAGTGCTGTCTGCTGCTGACCACCAGAATGTTCAGCCTGTGTGGAAGCTTCCTTGGGTGTATCCGCCTGTGCAATGCGCTCCAAGAACACCCCACACTCTATGTGATCTGTGTATGGAAACTGGTCAAACAAAGCAAGCTTCTTGATCTTGTGAGTGTCTGCCACCTTGAGCAGGTTGTCGTGCAAGGTTTCAGGATTGCAGGACACATATACAATCTGCTTGAACTCCTTCAGCAGTTGGACAGTTTCATCATCTAGGCCAGCTCTTGGTGGGTCCACCAACAGTGTATCTAGTTTCAGCGTTTTGAAGTCTACAGACTCCAGCCTGTGCAGCTGTGTGTTGCCTTTCCATGCCTCTGTGAACTCTTCGCTGGACACTCTGAACACCTTTGTGTTGCTGATGTGGTTCTTCTGCAGATTGTGCTGTGCAACAGCAACAGAGGCCTTGGACACCTCTGTGCCTATGACTTGCCTGCAGGAACACAGTGCTCACTCCATGGGATGTCTGGGACTCAGTATACACTATTGTGCCGCAAGCAGAGCACACTCTGCTGGCCAGGCCGCCATGCACACACACATAGACTTGTGTATGCAAAACAACTTGTGTGTGCATGCGTGTACAAAAACAAGCAATGCGCAAATTGATGTGCTCCAAGAAACTTGGAGGAGGCTAGCTTGCACACCGGAAGTTCTGGGCCAGCGCAACAGTGAAATTGCCGTTGCCACAGTATAGCTCTAGCAGGTCTGTCTCACAGTTGAGAGTCGCTTCCAAAGCCCATGTCAGCATATGTTGGCACATACCTGCGCAGCAGCATCAGGATGTGCACACAACAGTCTCACATAATGCTGCTGTGCGCCCATAAGCCTTCTTGAAAACATGGTCAAACTCAAAGTTGGCAGTCCATTGCAATGCTGGCAGCAGCAAGACGCAGGGTGTTTGCATCCCAAAAACAGCAATTGGCGCTGGATGAGCATGAAGAAAACAACAGATTGTCACCTCCATTGGGTTGGGAAAAGGCCCCTTCTACTTGTCTGTAGTGTAAGCGCTTTCCTGCTACAGTCATGACCTCATCCACATGGCTGGTAAACAGCTCTATCTTCTGCTTTCTGCTGCGGCCAATGACTTGCACAATACCAGAGCTGGAGGGAGCGCTGGTGAGAAGGGAGCGCAGCTCCTCAGCAGCGGTCTTCCACTCAGCAGTCAGCTTCTTGTGATATATGATGGTCACCATGGCTGCATGAATGCCATGTTTGTCGAGAATTGAACTCTCATGCAACATGATCAAAGATGCTTGCATAGGCTGCCCAACCAGCACTTGCTGGCCTGGTGTGTCTGCCAGCACTCAGCTCCAGCTTGTTGCAAGACAACCATGCAAAGCTAGGACATGCCATGCTTGCATGCGCTTGGGCACTTTCGCTTGAACAGCTTTTGACTCACAGAAGCTTGTAAGCAGTACGGTTTACCTTCACCACTCAACGTTGTGTGGAAGTTGACCTGATATAGCTTCTGCTTCATGATCAGCCTGGGCTGGACAAAGTCCATCACAAGGGTCATCAGCTCATTGATAAGCAGACTGCCAACTGAGAAGTGCTTGACTTTGACCTTCTTGACGCCGTCACCTTCAGACTGCAAGAGCACCACTCTGTCAGTAGCTTGCAAGTGGCCAGCATTTGGACAGACGGCTGTGACAGCCACACACCTTGTCAAACATGATATAGTCACATTGATTGCCCTCATGCCAAACTCGGAATTCGGACCTGAAGCGTCACAAAGTCTGAGCACACCAGCCATGCTTGCCTGCTATCCTTGCGGTGTTCACGTACCGCATCCTGTAGTTCTCCCTCTCGGACTCAAAAACCTGTAATTCGGGAGGGTTGAATGTTGCAAAGAGAGTCTCTATTCGTTTACGCTTTTCACCTATTTGCTGCTCATATGTTTCAGGCCTGGCTGCTAGAAGCAGCTTTGGCGGCATGGTGCCTAACGAGGTGGTACACGAGCACCTTGTTGTACGGGCTGTGACAACAGAAAATGTGATCGTTCGCGTCAACCGCTGCAGTCCGCGCAGGTGCATCACAATAAGCGAAGGCCTGCATCACCAGGTCTGTTGCTAGACATTTCAAAGGCTTTACAAGTCGAGTAGGGTTTCGTTCAAGCCCCATCCTGGGTCAAAATAGGGGGATGGACATTTGATTCGGGTCCAAACATTGCCAAGCCTTCAACACACGATACGAACAGCACAGCACAAGGACAATTTACTCCTTGCTGGATTCGTCTCCACGCATAGCAAGCGAACATATGCACAACAGACATGCATGTTCCTTTCAGAGTTTTTGGATTGGAGGATGTACTGATTAACAGAGCCTATTACATTGCCTAAATCATAGATTACTTATATCAGACATGCTTGTTATGCACCAAGATGTACACATGCTGTCATTTGTGGCCCGATGTGCTAGTCCTGAAGATAAAAGTTTAATACTTGTGATAATTATTTCAAATAGGGCAATCAAATTGATGCAAACATGAGTCAGCAGCAGGAAGCCTGGCGACCATAGGCCGGGCTTCTGACATTGGGCTGTTGCTGAAGCACATTTGTCTATGCACATCAGCACCTGGCTATTTGCCAGTTCTGCAGCTGTCACCGCATGTTTTTAAGCTCCTCAACCTTTTCATTGACCATATCAATATATTTCTGCACCTTGAATTTGCGCTTGCACCCATTGTAATTCATATATCTGATCTTTCCAAAGATTGGTCGCTCCTTCCATCCCTGCATGCACTTGCAACAGCTGAGACAATCATGCCGCATTTGTTGCGACGCGATTCAAGCTTTCAAGGCCTGGCATGGCAAGAAGACTGCTTGCAATCATGTTTCCCACCTAAGCCACAAGTGCATGATCTGCCTGACTGCACCACAGCCCATGTAACTGCTCATAAACCTATGATGTTGCACCAGTATGGTGACTGCAGCTGTATGCAATATGCGTTTTAAACGCAGGCCTCTGGCGGGCAACATGACATATAACTAGTGCTTACCATGTCATGAACCCCACATATGCTCCACATGCAACCCACATAGCCATTGGGGTCGCGTCCGTCCATCTCCCATTTGTCGTTCAATCGAATGGAGATGTCCAAGGCGTCCTCGGGCGTGCGTGTCCACTCAAAGATCTGCATCAAGCAGCTGGGCAGTCAGGTTACATCTGCTATAAACATGATAGAACCCACATCACAGCATGGTGTTTTGCCTGCTTGCATACTTTGACACAGCTTGCAAAGTGCATGGTGAAGCACTTCACACATACACTGATGCTTGCACAACCTGAAGCAACATACTTGCTGCCAAAGAATCTGCTGCAGTATATGACTATGATCAACCCTGCACATTCCAGGCATAGTCACACGGGGCAGCCCATATGGATGAGTACAGTGCATCTGGCCTCTCGTAATTGTTACAAGCACAAGGGTATCACTCAATGCTAGGCAACAGCACAAAACTGTACCTTCTTGGCCCAGTACATGCGCATGAAGCCGTGCATCTTGCCCAGGTGGACCATCTCATTTTGTGCAGCATTCCACAGGTCATCATGTGTCTGAGCCTTCTCAAATTGCTCCCTGGACACCATCAAACAGCGCCTCAGCATGTTTGCAGGCACGGTGCTCAATGGCAAGTTGCCAATAGCCCAACACAACAAGACAACATACCAACTGTACAAAAACAGTGCACTACAACTATCACCTAGGAGCAGAAGTGGCACAACTTCAACAACATGATGCAAGTTGTCCAGTGATCAGAGCACAAGTGGGCAACCATGCTAGTCCCACTGAGGGCTGTTTCACACCACTAACACCACAGCAGCAGCGTGTGAGAAGCTACTGCCTATCAGGAGCATGTGGGTGGTGAGATGCCTGACGCCCGCAACCAGCATGCACCTGGCAAGTGTAATGGGCAAGATACTTGCTGCAAAGCCCTGCAGCCTCACATTGTGTAGACATATTCCCGTTCATCCTCTTTATGCTTTTCAAGGCTGTCCTGCGCCCACTGCGCTGCACCCTTGATGTTGTCATAGTTAGGCTCATAGTGGCAGAAGTTGTCTGACAGCTCTCGTCGGACGACCACCTCCTCTAGGAACCCATCGACTGCTTCCTGCTCCACACAGCACGGACTCACAGACGAATCAGCAGTCAAATTTCAGCCAGTGGTGTGTATGGTGTGTCATGCAGCATAACCTCACAGACGAAACCAGCCATCAAGCTTCATCTGCTGGTCATCGTGTGAAGGCAGCATCGGGCTGGGATTCGTTACATGTTACCATGTCATGCTGTTAGGGAGGAAAGCTCAAGCTTGGCAAGACAAGGGTTGTTGAGCCAACAGCACAATTGAATAAGCAGTAAGGCGTTGGCGATCCCAATGTGAAGAGCACAGCATCAGATGTGTGATAGCTCTCAGACAAAGTTGACACCTTGTATTTCTTCCTGTGTTTAGAAGCTTCTAAGGCCACTCTCTGGCCACTAATGTGCCCAAAATGTAGGTAGGCCGACAAGGTAGATACCGCCTTGGGGGAACAAGGGTCATTGCGCATGTCATTGTAAGTCTTGAGCCTTTCTGGTGTCAGAAAGCCCTCCTTACCAGACAGAGCCTGCACAGCAGAGGCAGCTTAGACTGCTTTAGGCTTGGCTGATGCAGCATGAGATGGCTTCACATACACTCTGACGTGTGTTTGTAGGTAGCTTGGGGAAGTAGCAGCATAGCACAGCACAGCACAGCACAGCACAGCACAGCACAGCACAGCACAGCACAGCACAGCCCAGCACAGCCCAGCACATGCTGTTTTGCAGATGAGCAAAAGGCAGCGGAACCCGTTTAAATTTGCTGTTGAGATGCGTGAGTGATTGCATATCAAGACCATGGACAGCAGCACATCTTCATAAGCATGTTGCAACAGTAAAACTTGCATGCTGAGATACACGCCCTCAATTTGGAAAGGCAACAAACAGCATCTTGCTCACGTCATAAGCAGCATCTTCACCAGGCTTGAACCAGGGAATTTCAGGCACGTCTGTACCACGCTGAAGCACATCAGCAATGAGGCCGTCCCAGTCAATTTTGTCTGGCATGCGTTTACACTTCCATTCTGCCTGCTTGGGAATCTCGGGAAAGTCCTGCAACAGCAATATTGTCTGAATCCCTACAAGATCTGCACATGACTCCTGAATTTTGATACGCAGCTGCTTCTAATCTGGAGTCTCGCACAATGCAGTTGACATGTAGCATCATGGCAGGATCATGCTGTGTCATGCCATGCTGAGAATCTTGTGAGCAGGCACCTTGGCTGTATCAACATGCTAGGAGCATAAACTAGGGGTACAACCAGCAATTGTAAGCTTAGCAACTTGTTTGTAAGCATTTGTGGACAAACACAGGAAGGACAGCATGAGTCAACATGCTGATGCTGTGTGTCAAAGCAGGGAGCTTCTCAAGCAGTTGCTGGGGCTGCATCTGATGGCACAGCAGCAGCTCTTAATTTATCAGTGGTACTGTCAAAGTTGGATGATTGCTGTGACCATTACTGGACAACAGGGACAGCAGGAGACAACACCTCAAGATAGATTGGCAGCTTTGTGTGAATCTTCTTCCTGATGGTGCGGGCTGCAGTCTCCTTTTTGTCACTAGCCTCCCACACGGGCACCACATTATGTGTGTCCACTTCATGCATTGGTATGGACAGCTCATCCCGTGTCTGCACAAGCAGTCCTGATAACAGCCCGAAGCATGCATGAACAGACAGACAGCATTAATTGAGCATAGTCACGCATTGCAGCACAGTGGTGTACATGATGTGCTCTAGCCTGTGACATCTAAAAGCATCTAACACCAAGATTGCCGGACGACATGTCAATCGATATGAAGGTGTATGTGTGTGAAGTTGTGTACTGTGAGAATGTATACTTGTCAGCGTGCACTGACGCTGAAGCTCAAGACAAAAGGGTATGGCAGATTCTGTACAGCAGTGTGCATGCAGCTAGAACACCTACGTTTTCTCGCCACTCACGGGCAGCACGCACTGGGACAAAGTCACAAATCAAGAGGCCAGCTTCCAAATCGTCCACCAGCTTTGGCAGGTTGTCCTCTGCCTTGCCATACGTCATGTAGAAGGGGATGTTCAGCTCTTTCAGCTTAGGCTCCACCTGGCGAAGGCCTCGCACTAGGAAGCCCCACTGGCGAGCCCCAGCTCCAAGAAACTCCGTGACCTGACCAGCACAACATGCTTCTCAACTGAATTTCTTACTGTTGTCACGCACATCGTTCAGACTCAAGGCATAGCAGTTTGCACAGTGCACATGTTGCAATCTGCAGCACGAAAGACGCCTTGTCTTTAAGCCTGCCTGTTGAAATGTAGATTTGGCTTGGCAGAGCTGCTGCGCCCCATGCTAGCATCAACTCTGCTAAGCCTCACCCAAATTTCAACACGCAGGTTTAGAGAGAGGGCATCTTTCCTGGTGCACAATGCATCATGTGCACAGTGCAAACTGCTATGTCTTGAGTGTGCGTGACAACAGTGATTCAGCTTTAGAATCACTCTCAAAGTCCTTTGCTTGCAAAACATGCAACTCATGACTGCAGCAAGGCAAATGAGGGTCCGGACATGCACACAGTGCCCTCCTAGGATGCGATGTGACATGGTTTTGGAAGCTTGATTGCGCAGGACAGGAGAGGGCAGCCAGTCCATTGCATAGGCTGAATTGCCGCCAATTTCAAAAGCATGAGACACAGAAGAGTAGCAACAGCATTTGCGGGCTTTACCATGTTGAATGCTACCACAACATTGGATCCTGAGCGCTGGGCAACTTCACAAGCGTATAGCAATGCCCAGTTGTCTTTTGACCGCTGATCTCTTGACATCCTGCAACAAGGCAACAGTGTGGTGAAGCTGCTGTATGGTGTATCCACGTGAGGCGCGACAGGTGATAACTGACAGAAATGAAATGTCAACAGTGTCGTGAAGGAAGGCGTATGGCGACGTCGCAGCAAGCAACAGGGCTTTGCTCCTCAGCAGCTGACAGACACTGAACAGCCAATCAAAACCCTGTGAGCAGTCACTCAGCCACCCTTGCTGAAGACGAGCAGCATTACCAGTAGATAACAGGGCCTTTCTTGATTTCACCGCCTTTCATTTCGCGTATCCGCTCTGGACGAACATGTATGCCTCCTTCGGACGCGGCAGAGCTGGGGCCGGCCTCCTCTTCCGAGCTTGATGATGCTCGTGATTCTTCCGCTTTGGCTTTCTTGCTATCAGAGTTCTCTACCATGTCTTTCTCCTTGCGCTTACGCCCTCCTGCCATGGCTCTGGTTTGTCGCAAACAAAAACCTTCCAGGCGTGTTGCTGAGGTCCCACCGGCGTGCCAAGCTGTATGAGGTGTCACAAACGGTTTGCCCAAGCCCGCGGGGAGAACGCGCTTCAGACTCGCGACCGCGAGCCTGGCAGTGCCGACGGACACCTTCAGCGTTGACCACGTCGTTCTTGTGTCAGTGTTAGATCCAGAGTCTGGCACGCTCTGCGCTCCCAACTCAAATGCACCGTAAGATGTATATTGTCTTGCGCCACTTGGATTGTATGCAACGCTTGCGTGTGGGCACTCACGTATGCACAACACTCAGGTATGCACAAAAAAGCACTCAAAGCTTGGTGTTTCGATGGTCGCACGTGGCTGAAATTTAGTCATACCATCCCTCGCATATAGCTTTCAAGGGCCACTGCGCTAGCATGGTCGAAGTCCTGTGCAGTGTGCATGGGTGCCAGTTGCGTTTCGACGCTTCGCAGGCACGTGTGATGGAGAAACAGAATGCCGCGGGCAGCAACCCGGGCGTTCGAGTACCTCCGAAAATCAAGATCAAGGCGTTGGAAGCTGTCAAGGTTCGCGACACCGTTGCTGCACACAAAACATTTGCACGAGTCGCTCTGTCACGTCGCAGCTTGTCATTTGCCTGCACTTGCATGCGACGTTCATCTGACGTCTGATATGGACTCGAAGGACGTCTATCCTGTTTTGCCTGGGCACACGACGGGCCGATTCACGCTGCATCGACCTAGCTATTTGCGAAAACTGGTCCGCACCACTGCAGGACACTGAGTATCAAGTTTCTCCATCCACTCCTCTTCTCAGCACTGCTATAGACGAGAATGGCTGGGTCTGTGGTGAGGCTGCTTTTCATATCACCGTCCTGAAATCGTTCAGGAAATCCAGTCCCTGCTGTGTGTGCTTTGGGTCTTGCTATTCTGCCTGTCTGTGAGGTTGAACCATAATTGAAACCAACAACAGAGTGACACCCAAACACAACACCTATACATCTGAAGCACAATCCTTGCCAGCAGTGTCAATCAAACTGTTGCACTGCACCTGCAGGGCGTAACAGTGTAGGACAGCTTGGTGTTGGAGGCACTGCAGATGTTCATGAGCCTTCAACACTTCAGGTGGCTTGCTTTACTATTGCGCCTGAAGCATGAAGCTTTTTAGTCCATGTCACTGGTTACTGAGGATGCATATACGTTGTAGGTTGTTCGTCAATGGGCAGCTATAAGCTTCGGTGAGGGTCATGCTGCTGGCGTAAGCGGTGAAGGAGAGGTGTTCACCTGGGGCAAGAACGATCTTGGTCAGGTTGGGCAGAATGTTGGTCATGACAAGGATGTGCCCACCAAGATGGAAATCTTGAAAGGCTGGGATGTCCGAGCTTTAGCCTGTGGTGCTCACCACACTGTTGCTCTGACTCCAGAGGATGTCATTTCCTGGGGCGCAAACTCTGAAGGCCAATGTGGCCAGGGGGAGCGTGCTGAGACCCTATGGGTCAAGCCACGCAGCATCAAGCCCCTTCAGGGCATGTATGTCTCACAAGTGGTGTGTGGCAAGTACCACACCCTGTGCGTCACAGCCACCTCACAGGTGTGACCTGAAGCAGACATGCCTGCTTCCATCCCTACATATCATAAACATGCCAATTTGCAGCAAGCAGCCTTTGCCTGACATCCAGCATTGTTGCTTGCTTTGAATGTCTCATGCCTTTCTCTGTTAACAGGCTGACACAACCATTACTGAGCAAACACCACAGCAGCAGTCTTGGCTCCATCTTTTCCAGAAAAGACTGGCAAACGTAAAAATGTCTTGCTTGAGACACACTTGTGACCAGGCAGACATCTATAGGCGACGTGTATACAGGTCTTTGCGTGGGGGTTGAACACATCAGGGCAGCTGGGGCTGAATGATGCGCTTGTACGCAAGTCCCCAGCGGTGGTTGATGCTCTGTGGGCCATGCCTGTGCAGCAGCTGGCAGCAGGTCAGAATCATGCCTGCATCACACTGTCCCAACAAGCTCATGGAATGACACTCATGGCAGCAGGATAGAACCCTGCTGAGGCATACTCTTGTCTGGCAGTATTTATGGATGTGATCAAGATAGGCAGGTGTTCTCCCTGTTGCCAGTGCGTTTGCTTTGGTCCAACCCACCTGCAACTAGCAAATGCAACAGCAAGGTTATACATGTACTCTGCAGGTGATGCTCACAGTGCAGCGCTGACAAGCAATGGCTTCCTGTTCATGTGGGGCAGCAACGAGAAGGGGCAGCTGGGATTGCCAGCTGCTGCTGATGTTGCCGCTCAAGCATCTGTACGCCCCCTGCCCCTGACTCTGCTGACCTTGTCCAATGCAACAGTGTTTGCATTGGTAGCTTAACTTTAGGCGCATATACATAGAACTGCCTGAGGACTCTGCCACCCTGTAGCACATACAGCACATATCATTGCGCAAATATACATCCAGTCTGCATCATAGCTTGTTGATGGCTGCTGATCGAGCAGGATCGTGCTTCCAGCTCATGATCTGATGGCATGGTATCATCGCATGTTCTGCTAGGCTTCCTCCGCTGTTCAGCAGCTGATCTTCTGGCTTCAATGCCTGCATCCCGCGAGACACTGCCTACCAGTACAGCATGGCTGTTCCTTGCATTCTAGCTTTGCATTTCAAGCGTCATATGAAAAGTTGCTTAGCGCTTGAGACTTTGCTGACCGCCCCATGCACATATATGCATACGACATTGCATATGACATTGCATATGACATCGTACTTAGCGTGGCGCAACAGTGTCAACAACGTGTATCTATGTCTGCCGCAGCGGTCTGCTTCTGAGAAGCGCAAGGCCAGACGCAAAGTGAATCAGCGCTTTCTGACTGCCATGATGGACATGGGCATCCCAAATGAGAAGGCAGAGCTGGCCCTGTCCGAAACCGGGAATGTGGGTGTTGAGGTTGCCACTGAGTGGCTGTTCAGTGTACCAGACCATGTGCTTGAGAAGCATCTGGCCAGCGAGCCCAACACTCCTGTGGAGGCTGCACAGCAGAATCCTGAGGACACTAGGGTGCTTTTGCCGCGTAGAGTCCCCTTGCAGGTCCGCAAAGTCGCATGTTGGCTGAGCCCTGTACTGTGCTTTGTATCTGTACACATACAACTAGAGTCTGCGCAGGCCGCAAGGCCATATCAGTTGCTTGTGGATTCAGTTGTGTGATGTCATGCTGGCTGCCTGCCTCACATCTGAGTCAATCAAAACGCCTTGCTAGCAATGATGTGCAGAATGAGCAGTAGTCTTTTGTGCTGCCTATTGCCAGTCTGCTGTGCTCTGACAAACCAGTGGCTCCTGTGCAGCATGTACGGTGCGTGGCAGCTGGCGGGCACCACACAGTGGCTGTGACAGACACAACAGTGTGCGCTTGGGGTGCAAACAACTGTGGGCAGCTGGGCACGCGCACCTTCAAGGACAAGGCAGCTCCCACAGATATCAAGGAGCTGGAACAGGCTGGTGTGGCTAGCGTGGCCTGTGGTGCACACCACACACTGTTCCTTTGCAAGTAAACACCACTGCTCACTGTTCATCTAGATTGCTTTGCTAGTAATCATCACTGCTCACTTGTCATCTGAGTGTCTGTGCAAGCAAACATAACTGCTTCCTTTCCATTTGAATTGATTTGCAAGCACACATCACTGCTCACTTGTAATTTGAGTGTCTGTGCAAGTCAAAATCACTGCCCACTTCTCATCTGAAAGCTTCTCTCCAAACATCACTGCTGAACTCTCGTCCAATCCTCCATTGCAGGCATTATGCATTAGCATGTCTTGCATGTAATGAACATCAATCGCTGACATGGCTCAGCAAAGACAAAGGTGCAAGGGATCCTTTCACATGTCCTGTTATGAATATGCATAGGCTGCCAGCTTTTGCAGGCAGAAACTCAAGCCCTTTGCCACCCCTCTCCCTGGCTTTCTGGCCAGGCTGCATATTGCTCATATCAGCCATTGTGTCCAAAGACCATGCCTGGGCCCATGCAAAGCATCAACTCCTGCCGCATCACCCCTGCCCCAACCCCTTTGCATCTATTTGTTGATCATCTTGCTTGATAAAGCCACAGTGTGCAAATGGCACTCTGACCCAATACTGCAGAAACCACAGTGTGCAGACAGTGCACTGGCCAGATACTGCACAAGCTTACACGTGTGACAAACAGCATATGCAACTGTCATGGTGCCTGCATGGTCTTTGTGCAATGATCCATCATCATCACCACCATCATGCCTATCATTGTCATTGGTGTTGTCATTGGCCGATTAGCTGGAACGCCTGTACATTTTTATTATTATTGTCATTGGTATCATCACTTCCTGCTGTGAATGCAGGGATGGGACAGTGTATGGCTGCGGCTCCACAGAGTTCGGCCAGCTGCCGTACCTCAAGTTCACCGCCGGCGCTGCCGGCACGGAGCCCGCCTTGCCGCACTCCATGGACCATGATGGGGAGCCCTCACACCAGACCCGCAACGAGGTCACGGTGCCCACCAGGCTGAACCTGCAGTTCCTGCAGCAGCAGCGCGGCAACAAGTCTGCTGTGGTGTCCTCTATGGTGGCTGGCAGCTACTGCAGTGCCCTGTTGACCAGAGCCCCTGATGAGCTGCCTGATCATCGCCACACCTGCCTTTCTGACAGGTACCTGTTGCTGTTGACCTTGGTCTGCTGCCTGTGATGTATGTTGGGTGCCTTCCTGATAGGTACCTGCTCCTGTTGACCTTGGGTCTGCTGCCTGTGTTGTATGTTGGGTGCCTTTCTGACAGGTACCTCTTCCTGTTGACCTTGGGTCTGCTGCCTGCGATGCATGTTGGGTGCATGAGCTGCTGCAGATTGCCAGAGCAGTGCTGAAAATATCGGCCGTCACAGCAACGTCTGCTGCAAGTAGTTGGGTGATCTGTCCTGTGATGCATAGCCCCATGCTGAACTGATAGGCCTGGAGATATGCATGCCACAGCTGTTGCTGCTTCACTGGCACCCAGCTGTCCTTGCAGCTGGTGTTGCAAAGCGTCTTGCAATCAAGGCTGCAGTCGTGGAGCATGTAATACTCAATGGCTTGCTTGCAGCACAGTTGCATCTCATTCAGAACCAGCAGATGCAGAGGGATGCCCAGTACTGCATGTGATACTACATTACATGTCTGATTCTGCATGTGACAATGCATGCAGGCTGCGTGAGGCCATTCAGTCTGCAGCTGATCAGGCCAGCAGCAGCCACAACAGCAGCAGCAGTAGCACAGCCTCAGACAGGGACCGGGGGCCCAGCGCCAAGCACCTCAAGCCCATTGTCACGGCTGTGGAGATGGTCTTTGGCTCTGCTGCTGCCCTCAGTGCCACTTTTGGCTTCAAGGCACTGCCCACAAACTTCCCTGTTTGCCTGAATCCCCTGCAGCATCTCTGTGACAGGAGCACCAGTCTCTCCTGCTTTGAGCTTCTCCGATAGAAGACATAATTGGCATGTGACTGTGCGTACCTAGTTCTTGCATGACTTGGTGTGCTCATGCTGTCAAATCTACTGAGATTTGTTTACTCATCTGTGTAGTGCTGTGTTTTCTCCCCGCCCCCCCTTTTTACCTCCTTTGTGCTCAGAGAGCATCAGATTGCTCCCACACCGTCACCCTCCCCACTGCATATCTGTGCACCTATAGACCCCACCTAGGATGTGCTTCTGCGTGCCTGTTTTGTGCCATTTGTCAGAGCAAGGCACTCTCCACGTCTTGCAGCCTTACCTCTCCTGCTTCTTGTGTGCAGGACAGAATAGGCATAGATGTGGAGCTTCTAGATGAGATGCAGAAGTCCATTCTGGGCTTGTACAGGAGCCCAGCCACGCCCAGCCAGACAGCAGCCAGCCAGACCAACCTGGACGCCATTCAGGACTCCATCAATGGCTTGTGCAGCGCCAGCATCCAGTCTGCTCTGTACAAGGCTGCAGGCCAGCTGCTGGATGACCTGCATCGCAATGTGCGCCTGCTTGGCACTCCTGAAAGGTACACTCACTCCTGTCCTGGATGCCCTGCTGCTTAGAGGCAGTTGAGAAAAGTGTTCCTTTAGCTTCTGTCCATCAAGAACTTCTCCTTTCACAACTGGGAAAGGGGGTTGCTGACAATGTAGCCCAGCTTGTGTCTACTTGTGGCCCACCAGGTTTCAAAACATTCATGTACAGCACATAGCGTGAGTTGAAGATGCAACTGAACCATTGGCAGCTGCAAAGTCCTGTTCAGCTCACATGGATGACATCTCTGCGCTTTCTGCAAGCTCTACAGCATGACTGCACAGCAAAGCAGCTGCAGCATCAGTCGCGTCTGTCAATCGCAATGCAAGCTGTTCTGCCAGCTGCTGCTCAACTGTATCCCTTGATGGTAGCACAATTCCTTTCTTGATCCAGGCAAGAGGGACAGCGAACAAGTACACCTGGTTTTAAGCAGTGGGGCAGTTTGTTGGGGCTGTGCCTCTCAATGCAGTTTATTTGCTGTGCACAGGGCTCAGGTTCTGCTTGCAGCTGCACAGAGTCCCCTGCTGGCTGAGAAGAAGCTGGCCAGCGTACTCATTCCCCGCCTCTGTAACTCCATTCTGACAGCGCCCTCCTCCAGCAGACATGTGAGTCTCAATGTGCCTCCTTCATGCAATCTGTCACCTGCTGACAGATCACTGTCACAAGCCGCAACAATGCCGGTGTTATTTATGATGTGTTGTGTTGCTTGCCTGTGTCTGTGGCGCTTGCAACTCCTGGCAATGTGTATGCCTGATGGATGCCTGATCTGCAACAGTGAGACACTTGGTCAACGCCTGTGGGACTGCCCTGTATGCTGCTTTTGCTGTTCTCAAGTGGATGCAGCCTGTCAGCAAACAGTATTGCTTCTTTGTATTGCAACTATTAGCCTTGTCTCATATGTCACATACCATGTGCATCCACTTGTGCATTTTTGTAAAAATGGGCCTACCAATCCATGAGACCAATGACTACCTGACTGGTCTCCCTGATCAGCCAATGAAGTCACACAGAGCCACATTGTACTTTCATAGAACAACAACAACAGGTCAGATCTGTGTCATAAGCAGCTGTGAGGAACAGCCCAACACAAGTAGCCTGAGGATTGCCGCAGTGGTTTTCACCAAACACTGGGCATGCTGGAGCACAATGCAGGCACCTGGTTGCAGTAGCCTGCCATTCAGAAGCTCCTCCCTCACAAGTGCAACATGCAATGCACCAGCTCGCCATCTCTGCTGTGTGTTGCTATGTTATGTGTCATGAGTCTGGCCACTGCTGCAGTGCCTGGTGAAGTGGTGGGCAGAGTACCCAGGGCCCCTGCTTCAGGAACGCGTGGTGGTGCCCCTGCAGCAGTACCTCACAGATGAGCTGTTTGTGACCAAGAAGCTGACGGTGAGCGTGATGAACGTCATCAAGGTGCTGGCTAAGGTGGAGGAGGCCAACCAGTTGGGCAGGCAGCTGCCCCCTGAAGCCTTCTACAATGAGCTGATCAGGTTGGTTGCCTGATGGCCGCTTGTTTGATCACCTGCCGGATGCGAGTATCTTTTCAACAGTAAGAGTTGAGATGCGGCATCTGACCTGTGTGTTAAGTTTGGCAAAGCACAGAATTTTTCAAATTTGCAATGTGGTTGCTTTCCTGCATGACACCCGCACGCACATGTGAGCTTAGTCTGCCAGAGTATGTATGCGTGCTTCTGCGTCATAGTCAGAATGCCCTGCTAGGCTTTTGTCGCAAGGCCTGATTCATCTGCCTCCTACAATCATGGTCATACTGCTGCATGCACGCAATCACACTGCTCATCTCCTATTTTTTCGTCACTACCCTGCTTCACCACCACAGCTGCCAGGAAGGTGGCGGCTGTCACATCACACAGCTTGTTGTGTCACACAGCACCTTCACACTCCTTGCATTGTCATGCAGAGGACTTCTATGTACCCTAGGTTCACAACCCCAACCAGCCCCAGCATTATTTGAAGTTGTGCGTCGTGCAGCATGTTTACAGTGGTTGCCTTGTGATGCAGTGAGAAGCTGGATGTGGAGGACCACTATGTGGCCTGGAGGCAGACCCATGACCAGCCCCAGCACCAGTTTGGCCTGGACGGGCCCTTCTCCTTCTGCAGCTACCCCTTCCTGCTCAACCCTCGCGCCAAGAGCAAGCTGCTGCACACTGAAGCACGCTTCCTCATGACTCAGGTCACCACCACACCACACCACACCTCACCACACCATATCATGGCTGCATTCCTTATGTTGACCCATGATGTTCTGGCCTGTTCAGCTGAATGCATGGGAAGCTCAAGTGAGGCATGCAGTTCTTGCAATGTGTAGTGATGGTTGGAAGGCCTGTGGTACAGGCTGCCCAGTGCGCATGAGTGCAGCTTGATGCACTTCCAATCTTGGGTTGTCATGCTGCAGACTGTACACCAGGCGCGAATAGAGCAGGCCAATGGCAGTGGGCGAGCCGTGTCTGAGGAGAGAGTTCTGCCCGACCACAAAGCCTCCCTCAAAGAGAAGGACGCTGAGCTGCAGGTAATGATAACAATAACGACAATAATAATGATAATCATAATCATAATAAATTTGCTTTCCAGCTCATGATGAGCTAGGTATAGGTGCAGGTAGCTAGTCACCACTGCATGTTCTGGTCCATTCAGACCAAAAGATGTAACAGCCTGCAGAAATACCGTGTTCATCTCAGACACGCACAGATATGCTGACATATCTGCCAATGACCTCAGGACATGCAAGAACATCTAAGATTTGCCAAGGCGATACACTCTTTAAGACCCTGATCACCTGTTTGCTCAGAGATTGGTCCACTTTACTTCAGTGCCTGGCTCTGTGCTGCAGGTGGATGTGCGCAGCGCTGCTGTCGGGGGGCGGCGAGGGGATCCCAGGAGACAGGGGGCCAGGTCGGGGGCTGGGGCCCTGCGCAACTTGTGGCAGAACATGTGGCGCAACGGTGGGGAGGGTGAACCCCCAGCTGATGGCACCCCAGCCTTCCAACAGGTCACCCCTCCCCCCCCTGTCCCTTTGCGTGACATGCAGTCTCTCCACAGCTGCCTCGGGCATGCCCTGTCTGTCTGCCTCCTGTGACTCATGGAATCCGCTCAGCTGATCCGGCATCACAGGACTTCCCATGAGATACCTTGCAAGTGGTCATCTTGCATTTCACAGCTGGGCAGCATGCAGCCATTGAGTCCAGATCCACATCTAACATGTCACTCCACACCTAATAGATTCCTTCTCAGTGGGGAATCTGTGCATGACTCGGTCTTCAGCTTACGCCTTTTGATGGTAATGACATTTGGATGTACAGGCAGCTGATGAGCGACAGATGGTAGCCAGGGAGGTGTCAGCCAGCCGGCTACACAGCAACACCACCACCAGCACCAGCGGGGGCCCTGCCAACCCCCTGCACCAGTTGCCCCCGCCCCCCCACGCAGCTGCGGTGGGCCTGCGTCACACCAGCAGCAGTGGCTCAGGCTCTGGTAGCTTTGGTGCTGATGACATCGGGCTGCAGCGTGCCAGCTCCATGAATTTGCCCAAGCCTGAAGACAGCGGCGTGCCTGCCACACATCCTGACATGTGCATCCTCAGAATCCGCAGGAACCATTTAGTTGAGGTGAGGATCGCCAGGCATGCAGCCAAGCATGCATGTATCTTGCCTCAGGAAAGTTGGTAACAATGATTCTGCGGCTTGTGTGGCTGCGTGTCTGTGTGGCGCATGGTCTTGCAGAGTTGGGATTGCATCCACTGGCTAGACCTGATCCTTGGGATGAACATGACTCAGCTGTATGTGCATTCTCAACAAACAAATTGTGTATCACAGCTGTCTGCCTGCCTTAATCATCACACTCGTCAGAGATGCAGAAGTATGTATTCGGCAAGGTGAGTGACACTAGTTGAGGTGATGCAGGATGCTTTGGATGAGATAGCCAGGCAGAAGCCCAGGGATGTGTTCAAGCCCCTGCGGGTCCACTTCATTGGGGAGGACGGCATCGATGCTGGCGGTGTGAAGAAGGAGTTCTTCCAGCTGCTGGTCACCGAGCTGCTGTGCCCTGACTATGGCATGCTCATCTTCCAACCGGTGCGCACCTCCCCCTCCTTTGCCCCCCCCTGCCCCTCCTCCGGCCCCCCTGTCCCTCCTCTGCCCCCCCCCACGCCCTTTGCCCCTGCTCCCACACCCCTCGCCCCTCCTACCTGTCGTTCTCCTCAGTTCTGCCACACGTTCTTGTTTGCATGCGCTATGCAGTTATCTGACAGCTTGTGCATGGACGTTTGTGGCGCATGGAATGTGGTGCATTCAGTCTTTGGCCATATGCTTTCTGTTCCCCTTTCAGCAACTGTCGTCACTGCTTCTTGTTTGGATTGGAGGTGCGTCATTGCACCTGCCCCTGGTCCTGAATGTTTTGATCGCCTTCAGGTGACCTGGTCAGATGTCAGACGCAGGCTATCAAAGCTGATAGTTGTACAACCTGCAAATCACTCAGTAGGAAGGGCACAGCTTCACCTCTGACCCCTGCTTGCTACCAAGCTCATTCCCGCTGCATCATATCCCTGCTTTGCCACAATGTGGCGCCACGAAGCAGGTCATGCATGCCAACATTCCTCTTGGAAGCCCTGCAAAACACTCGCACGTACTGGTTCAACCCCTACCATGCATGCTGACATCCCTCATGGACTCCACTGCAGGAGACTCGCACGTACTGGTTCAACCCAAGCAGCTTGGAAGACGAAGATGAGTTCATGCTGGTGGGTCTGGTGCTGGGTCTGGCCATCTACAATGCTGTGCTGCTGGACTTCCCCCTGCCCCTGGCCCTCTACCGCAAGCTCATTGGGCAGTCCTGCACCCTCAGAGACCTGCAGGACATGGAACCCACCCTGGGCAAATCCCTCACGGCCCTGCTTCAGTACGAAGGTCAGTATGTCTGAAGTGAAGTCAAGCAATGAGCACAATAACAGCAATAATTACAATGCTTTCCAGCTCACAATGAGCTAGGCATGTGCAGGACAAGTCTGGTCTCTCCAGAGCAGCCTGTCTTGTGCATGCCTGTAAGGTCAACTCATTCGACAGTTATGACAGTGTGAAGCCTGTGATCTTGCAGTCTTTGTTTGTGTTTCCTGCATCCTGTGGCATAGCCAGCCTGCTTGCTGCATCATGGCCATTGCTGCAGGAGCCCCACAGCCTTTCTACTGCTTTGAAAATAATAGTAATACTAATACTACTAATAATTATTAAAATAATAAATAATAATAACAACAATAATAATAATCGTCATACTCATAACAACAATAATAGTTTCACTATTAACAATCAGATACTGATTATAATGACAACAACAATCGGATAATAATAAAAGTATATGGAGGTTGGTGAGCCTCCCCTCATGCTTGATGGGTGGGGTGCAGGTGCAGAGAATGTGGAGGAGGTGTTCTGTCAGAACTTCACTGCTGGAGTGCCGGGCATTGGGGAGACGCTGACTGTGCCCCTCAAGGATGATGGCGAGGATGTCATGGTCACTGAGGACAACCGCAGAGAGTTTGTGGACCTGTATGTGGACTACTACCTCAATGCAGCCATCCACAAGCAGGTGTGGTCTCACTTCTGCCATGGGTGCAGCTTGCACACACATCAAGACTTAAGCATTCAGCATGTCATGATTTCTGTCCATACATGTATGTTAAGCATGCAAACCAAGATGGTTTTGCATACTGAAGGCTATGTGCCTTGCACAAGCTTTGTGCAATGTCATCAGAGGTTTGGAAACAGCAAGTCTTAACTCAGTGCTTAGGTGTACTGTGATTTGCTTCAACCCATGCGAGCTGAAGCAACTTGGCTAGCTCACATGGCACATCAAATTAGATGGTCTCAGGCTGGTCCCAGCTCTCTCACAGCAATGGTGTGGCAAGCACATCTGCATCCTCAAGGCCTTCTGACCAAGGATCACTAGCCCATCACCCTTGCATGAAGGGCCTTTGGTGCAGTCCTTGTAAGTAGGCAATAGTCTTGTACAGGCTCCTGTTGCACAAAGGGCAGTAGTCTTGTACAGGCCCCTATTGTTCAAAGGATATTATTTTTGGCATAGGCAGTTCCTACTGTGCAGAGCACACTTGCTCTCACATCGCAACAGCAGACCATGGCTGGCATGGTCTGTACACTCCCTGACTTGCCTTGGCCTGAGACCTCTCAGCTCATGCACACATGTTGTAACACACGAGCAGGTACACGTGACACATGCACTGAATGATTGCTGTCTCTGGGACAGTTCGAGGCCTTCGCTCGGGGGTTCATGATGCTGTGTGGAGGACCTGCCATCCACCTCTTCAGCGCAACAGAGCTGGAGCGCCTGGTGTGCGGCAACCCCCTTCTAGACTTCGACGCCATGCAAGCCAATGCT
>JAABUK010002065.1_pt1 | contig 36839 bp, 42 predicted proteins | sample 5559141 | NCBI WGS metagenome assembly JAABUK01 (sample SAMN10711869, study PRJNA513367) | rock metagenome | isolation source: Antarctica rocks | place: Antarctica: Victoria Land, Pudding Butte nord | collected 2016-01-03
AATGTTCAAACTATCGGTATCTTCCTCCTTGGAGGAAACACTAATGACATCCTCTTCGATAGGCTTCTGAATAACCTCATCCTCGATGGACTTCGCTGGTATATCGGGTTTGGGGGGTTTCAAAGATAGCTTGGGCTTCCCCCCACCCTTACCCTCGGGGTTTGAAACAAACTTTCGGCAGAGACGATAGCGTTCAAGCGAAGCATTAGATGGCAATTTTGGGCAAAACTATTAGAAATTGTACATCACATAAGACCGAGCATGGCAATGCACAATATCATAAAATCAATTGATGTCCGTATTACAAATACCCACCATTACACGCAGAAACTCTCTCTAGGCCCGCATTCGAAATATTATTGCCCACACAAGCCCAAATACAATAAATATAGGCATACCACATCAATATCTTTGCATGACTTTGCGTCTACCAGAACGCTCGCCTACCTACCCCACGCAACCTCCGCCGTCCACTCAAGCTTCAACTAGTCAACGGCTGCGGCTTCCGAACGGTCCGTTTAACGGTCTCGGCCGTGTAAGATAGCCCGAGGGGCCGAGGTGAGCTGAAGATTCCACCTAGGTCCTACCGTCTACACACCACGGGGTTCGACAGGGCTACTTTGACTCTCAATCATCGAGCGCACACGAGCCAAATTTTTTCTTTGAACAATAGCGAGAATAGGAACGTAATGTTCGATTTTGCTAAGTGAATAGCTTTGCATATACAGGGAAGAGCAGACACGTTCCTTGACAGATCCTTGTCTCTGTCTATCAAAACTCGACTAGTTGAATGTTAGTATGTGACTGCTTCTCATTCCTCTCGATAGCCTATCTAGTTATCACTCCCTCCCAACGGCAGGATAATGGCGACTAACCAGCTACTTTGCAGATCTGCCATCTTGGCGTAAGACACCGAAGCGGTGTACTCACCGTTGAAGGAGATAGCGGCCGTTGTGACCTGAATACTGACATGATCTCCAATGGACTAGCGGCTCGAGGTTACGCGGCTTCTCCCGGACCTTGCCGGACCAGCTTCAGCGCTTCTCCTGCATCGATATCTCGAGACTGACTGCTTATCTCTGGTTGCTTAGTCCTCGCAATGGTCTGTGCGGTTTGAAACGAATCGGCTTGCGAGAAAGTCATCAAAATCTCGTCGTCAAAGCTGCATGAAGCAGGAAAGATTGACGAAATTCTTGATAACAAATACTCCGGTCTCGTGTATCGTGCGTAGGAATGCGGATACGCCGGGACTCTGTGATTTGGGGGAAGCTAATAGGTTGGAAGATTAGAGAATTTTGAAGAGGTACGTAACATCATGCGGGTGGGAGTGTGTTGGTTGCGAAATGGCATCCACAGCATTGCATAAACAGGAAACCACTACTGCGTCAAGGTTCCTTCGGACAGCGAAGTAAACGGTGGGTCAAGGGGTTCAAACATGGAAGCATTAAATATACAAGCTAACAGCGTCATGATGCGTCAATGGAAATGTTCCAATAAGGAGATTGATAGCTACACCCATGGTGGCAAGCGCCTCAATGGTACCTCGTCCATCAATTATTTCACTTCTGCACATCATCGCAGTCCGTCGTTGCAGTAAGATCCTTCCACCCTTCAAGATATTGACTATTCTTCTCCATGACCCCAGCAGCATAACCTACCGCATCTCTACCCAGCACCAATCTTGGAGGCAGCGTCCTTCCCTTACATCTCCCCGTCTTAGTCAGAGCTTCCACGATGACTTGCGCTCCCTTGACAGGATCCCCTGGCTGCTTGCGATCGTAAGCCGCCAACGCGTTTTTGGTTGCATTGATCACCGGAGTCAGGTCTGCTATCTGGTTCTCTGCTTTGTACTGATGTCCGCCGCTCAGAAAATTGGTTCGAAAATAGCCGGGCTCGATGCATGTGACTTCGATGCCCAAATCTGCGACCTCGAGACGGAGTGACTCGCTGAACATCGTTATGGCGGCTTTGGAGGCGCAGTAGAGACCCGCGGCAGGTGTACCTGTCCAGCCACCGATGGAACCTAGGTTTGCTACTACGCCGGATCGTCTGGCACGCATGTAAGGGAGGACAGCGCGAAGGACAGCGAGATAGCCGAAGACATTTGTTGCGAACTGGTTTTGCACTTCTTGTGCGCTGTAGCAGTCGAAAATCAAAGTCAGAATCGAACTGTTCGGAAAATTCGCGCATTGGAAAACGACTTGATTCGATTCATGAGATTTTGTACCTGCACTCCTCAACCCCTCCAACAAGTATGTAGCCCGCATTGTTTACCAGAACATCTATATGGTCCACCACGGCGAGTACATCTTTTATGATTTCTTGTAGTTCGTTATCACTGCCGAGAACGTCGAGCCTTTTCACCACGGCCCCGCGCTTTTTCAAGTTTTCAATCTTGCTCACGTCCCGAGCGGTGGCGACAACTTTATCTCCGTTGTTCAAGGCGGCGACAGCAATCTCCTGGCCGAAACCTGAGGAGCAGCCCGTTATCAGCCAGACTTTGGACATTGCGCTTTGGGTTTCGCTCGAAATTGCGTCGTCGTGTCAGCAACGTCTTATAATCTCGAGGCACTCGGTTGGAGAAAGTAGGCACGATGAGTGCGGTCAATCCAGGATTGCGTGAAGTTTGATGGGAGGGAAAATGCGTGCAAAGCTACTGTAGGAAGATGTCATAACGTGAGGGACCGGAGTACACGAAGACGGTTCTCCAAATTTTCCACGGGAAAGTACGAAAGACTTCAGCATGCTGAAAATATCTCTGATGTTACTTGCTTTTATGACTTTCAAATAGTGTGTAGGTTGTAGTCTCCATGTACAATAGATCAAGTCCGGCCCCAAAATGGCGGCGACAAAAAACTTGCCTCAAGACGTGTTTTTTTCTACGGCTAAGCCCCTTCGGATTAGATCTGCTGACTTCGTAGCCTTTGGGGAACATGTCTGAGCGCAAAACTCTAGATTTAGGTCAGATATGCGTTATCCGATCAGAACATCAAGAGTTTGCATCTTTTTAGTTTACTATGTCTCGAAGCGAGATATTATAATAATCAATAGATGAATTATCTTTTTATCGAAATTTTTAATCGTTCATTCTGTTAATTACACGCAAAGCAATGTTACATACACACTGTTAGTATTTTGCTTAAGCCTTCAACGAAAAGTCGATTTGTATGTGAAATGCAGACAGAAACGCTCATGCGAACTTTTTAACAACGAATTTCAAAAAAGTTAAGATATAAGGTCTAACTGAATTTTCTTAAAGAAATAGTCCGTGCAATAAAAAAAGGGTCCCACTATACGTACGCCCCAATTTACTACATATACGCCCCGCGTTTTACTACATATACGCTCCCCCAAAAAAGGTTTAGCTTCTGAATATGCGCAACCCGAAGGTACTTCGTTTTTGGTGTGACTGTCACCCAATCTCATGTATTTTCTGATAGAAGCCATGAATTCAAAGCTCAATAACCTGAGTGTACCTTTATTCCGGTGCGACGGTCATATAAATCTATGCACCACTGGGTAAAGTCAAGACCTTCTTCATCTGAAGCTTCTGTTTGAAACTCCTGCTCTACAGCAACAGTACCTCCACCCCGCCCTCTACCTCGCCCCCTACCTCGATCTACACCCCCGCCCCCCACCTGTGTTTGTTGGCTCAAAGCCTTCTTCACACGTTCAAATTGAGAAGGTAGCGGTCGAGTTGAGGCTTCAAATTGCTGCTCCTGACGCGTACGCGCAGTGAATCCGACCGGCCTTCCTCGTGGCCTCGTGACTGGCGGATTCTGCACTAGTAGCAGTGAATTCATGACGACGACGACAGCGAAGTCTGTTAGGGGCCAGCATAGAGCGAGTCATATGAATGTAATGTAACGAGTATATAAATGCTAAGAAAGAAAAGTATCTAGAAGGGAAGAGCCGACTATCTATATGACTCAGAAGAACATAAGCTAACCCTGAATAGAGTTGGCTTCGAAACAAGTCTATGCTCTAACGACGAGCGATCAACGATAGTTTTCAGAATAGTCATCAACATAGTCATCAACATAGTCATCAATGAAGATGTGTAGCTAGAATTGTAACATTACTTCTCTTCTTCAATGATTCATGTTCACATGAATGTATTTTCTTAGTCTTGTGTAGAATCGAAATGTCTATTGTAGCAGACTCACTATGCAAGGTAGAAGTGTCATTGAAGCAGACTCACTAGTTGCATGTAAACGAGTCAATAGATCGATTCACTGATAAATAAAACAATGAAAAGATAGATCATTGCATTGATGAAGTATCATTGTAGCAGACTCACTAGTTGCACATGAATGAGTAGATGAATCAATTCACTGATGAGTAAAATGATGAGAGTGAATAAATCATTGCATTGACAATGTCATTGAAACAGACTCACTGATCAACTTGCTCATTGAAGAGATCGACTTTGAGCTCGTCATTGTAGCAAACTCACTAGTTGCATGTGAATGTATGATCAGATTCACTGATGAGTAAAGCGATGAAAGCGAGTAGATCATTGCATTGAGAATAGATGTCATTGAAGCAGACTCACTAGTTGCATGTGAACTGATAGACGAATCAATTCACTGATAGATAGAGTGATGAAAAAATCATTGCATTGACGATGTCATTGAAACAGATTCACTGAGAGTTTGCTTCTTGAAATAAAGACTTCATACAGTTCTATGACTGATTTCATTTGATTGTTCAATAAATTCAAAGAATTTCTTGCGAATCTGAATGAACGATTAATTCGCTGATCTTTGACCTAGTTGAATGATTTCAATCATTTGTTTATACTCGCTGATCAGCGCATGAGTTTGAATTTTTTGTTTATTCTCGCTGAATCAGCTCACAAGAGAAGAAAGATGAGTGCTGCTGCATAAATGCAAGTCACTAGATCAAAGTTGATAGAGAATTGAAGAACTATTAGCAGAAACACTTAAAGAAATCGATGCAGATTATTTCACTTCGTCTGTAATGAAGAAGCATTTATATAATGTTAGAAATCAGCATAGAATGAGTCATATAAGTGTAATGTAACGAGTATATAAATGCTAAGAAAGAAAAGTATCTAGAAGAAAAGAATTGACTATTTATATGACTCAAAAGAACATAAGCTAATTCTGAATAAAGTTGACTTCAAAACAAGTTTATGCTTTAGCAACAAGCAATCAATGATAGTTCTCAGAATAGTCATCAACATAGTCATCAACATAGTCATCAATGAAGATGCGTAGCTAGAATTGTAACACTTTCACTCAAGCTTTCATGAAGAACTTGAATGATCTATGCATCATCTTCATAGTGTCAATGATGACGAAATGAAGTCATCATAAGATCGTTTTACAGAAGCAAAGACTCTCAATGCTCTTGAAGAAGTATCATGACAAAATCATAAAAGAGCATAAAGAGTGAATTCATGATGTCAAAATCTCATTCTGAAATACTCTTTGATATTTTGAAAGTGATGAGAAAAAGATTTTGTACTGCATGATTTATCTTAAGAATGAATCAAAGAAGCTTTGATTTAATCATGAAGAGACTATGTCTACAGCTCAGCAGACATGATTCAATTTTATTGACTTTGTTGCAAGCATGTCTCGTTACTTTAAGTTAGTTTAACATAAATCATGTCAGACTATCATAGACTAGTACAAAGCTGATGTTGACACGTTAGTGATTTAACATGTCTTCATGAGTATAAAACTCTTGATGTGTTTCATCTTCTTTCTTCTTTAGCTTTGAACTTCTAGTTAAAATACACTCATATGATTCGCTTTATGCAAACTCATAACATTAGTTCAAAGCTCATTAATCTTGCTATTGACGTGTAAATGATATAAAAACAAGTTACACAACTCAAATCAGAAGTTGAACTCAGAAATTTCAACAGCAAAATCAGAACTCAAGCTCAGAAAGCTTGATAGAAATCAGAAATTTCAATAATGTTGAAAGAGTAGAGTGAACAGTATTACATATGATGAAATCTATGCAGATTGTAGAGAGAAGTCGTAGACTGCTTTATTTATATACTGCTAACGTAACTGAGTCATGATGCGCAATCTTTTTTCTGACGTTAGTTTACAAAGAGCTGCTAGAAACGAGTCTGTCATTGCACTTCTCAACACTTTCACTTAATGCTTGCAAGTTTCTCAGCTTTCACTGCTTTTCAGTTTCAGTTGTTCAATGAATTTCTTGAAGTTCTGTCAAGATAGTGACTTGATCAATTCGTCTGCTATCATATCTTGACTAGAAACGAAGTTCACTGAGATCTGATTCTTCTTGTGCAGATCTTGAATGTGATGATAAGCGATGTCAATGTGCTTTGATCATTCATAAATATGAGCATTCTTAATCAGCATAAAAGTCGCTTGATTATTTCTCTTGAGCTGCGTGAGTGAGACAGATTAATGAGTAATCTTCTTAAGAATATTGATGCAACTGTAATTGATGCTTAAGTACTTTGTCAGATTCATGTTCTTGAGCACTTGATTGATTCATAAACTCTTCTTGACGCAGATTGATAAAGTTATGTACTCTGTCTTGATGATCAATGTGACAACAAACTTTTGCTTTCAACTCATTCAGAAGACTGATTCTTCATCAAGCATATAAATGTAAACGAGAATCGACTTGCAATTTAGTCTGTCTGAGATGTAGTCTGAGTCAAAGTATTCTACTAACTTCATGCTTTCACTGACTTCGTACATGATGTTTAGATTAATGATGAAATGAATGTATTGCATTAACTTCTTCAAGATGTGTTCATGATGTTCTGCAGAATTACTGAGATATTGACTTAGTTGATTGAGAGCAAAGATGATGTTGAGTTGAGTGTGAATTGCAGCATACATGAGACTTTCAATGACTTGTTGATACTCATGCTGATTGATTCTCACATCTTCAAGTTCAGCTGAGCAAAGAGCATCATATTCATTCATTGAAAGATCTGTTGCCTTGTGCTTGTCTTGCTTCATGTTGAGTCTCTTGAGAACATCATGAAGATAGTGAGTTTGATTCATTCATAAGATTCATGTTTTTCTGTTACAAGTGATTTGAATATCAAGAATCTTCTTCATTTTTCTCAGATTCTTGACTTTGAAAACACATTGAAACTCATGCTTAAATCATTTAATGTTGCTCAATGATTTGCAAACAATGACTATGTCATCAATGTATAGTAATAATATGATTTCTTTTGATTTATGAATCAGAAGACATGAGTCTGCAACGCATTGTGCAAAGTCAAGTTCAGACAGCACTGTTACACAGCAATCATGTTAATCTCATGCAGCTTGCTTGAAATCATAAAAACTTTGAAGAACTTTTAGAACACAATCAGATTTGACTTTCATCTTAAATGAAGAAAACATGTAGATGATTTCTTTGAGAAACAACTCAGTAAATGCATTGTTTACATCAACTTAATGAAGTTCAAGATCTTTCATTGTCGCGATAGCTAAAAAGACTTGCAGAGTGTCAAACTTGATGATTGACGCAAAAGTATTCTCATAGTCAACTTCATGAATTTGAAAGAAATCTCTGATCACTAGTCTTGTCTTCAGTTTGTTAAAAGAATTGTCAACATGCATCTTTGACTTGAAGACTCATTTGCTTGTTATGATGTTGATCTTTTTGAGCGACACTTTTTCTTGTCAGATTTCATTGACAACTAGTGTCATAAATTCTGCATTGATTGCTTCTTTTTAAAGTTTCTTTTAAACTGAGTTCTGCACTGCATTTTTATAAGTATTCAACGTGAGAATTCTTACTGTTTTAGAAGAGTTGAATTCATTGACGTTGAATAATGTTCATGACATGCTTGTGTCACAATCACTCTCATCATTGTCAACTTTCTTTGTGACAAGTCAAATCATCATAGCTTGCAAGATCTTGAATGCGCGATCTTTCAGTTGTTGATCTTCGCTGTCTTTTTTTCTCTTTGAAATGATTACATGCAGAAATGTTTGAACTGCTGATTTCAATGTGCTTGATGCAAAGACTTTCTGAGTGATTTGAACATTCAAGTGAATTTCGCGATCATCTGATGCTTGTGATGTGATCTTGAATAATGCATTCAAGTTGATTGTGATAATCTTCAATGCATTAGTTGATTCAAACAAAATGTCAATCATGAAAGTGTCAGATTTTAAAATGTCAGTTGACATGTTATTCTTTGATGATCTTTTCACAGATCTTTGCTCTGAAAGAACGTTGAATGTCTGTTTACAAAGTTGCAAGTTCATGTTTTCATTCTTTTCATCTTCAGTGAACTTAACAGCATGACTTTTGATGACTCAATCAAGATTTGAGACTCAAAGATGATATTGCTTATTGATGTTTTTCACATATTTCATGAATGCATTGAGTCTATCTTTATTCATGAATTTGTCTCATCTGTTTTTGATTGACAATGACTTGAAATCGACGTGCAAGTAGCATTTGCATCTTCATACTTGTACATGATCAATTGAGAGCTTGATCTCGATGAATGTCTTCTTTGAAATCGTAAAAACTTCGTTAATCAAGAGTTTCATAATGATTCAATTTTGCAAATAAACATTTGTTTTTGCAGCTTTTGCTCAGAACTCAATGAGAAGTTCAGCATTCTTGATCATGACTTGCATTGAGTTTTTTGTGATGTATATAATTCTTTCAACTACTTCATTTTGAATTGACATGTGTGAAACAATGTATTGAGAAGCAATGTCAACTGATGAGCATTAGCTATTTAAAATAACTTTAAGTTTCGTGACATTGTCGCTGTGTACTGAGAGAAGTCTGACATTGTTGTGAAGCTTTATGCTGAGTTTTCATTTTCACAAAGCATCTGATGCATTGAATCGTTGCTTCAAAGAAATGCATCAAGTCTTTCTGAAGTGATTATTCATTATCTTTAGAAAGTACAACTTGCTATCAAGAAACAACAATAGTGATTTACAGATATCTATGAAAATGAGAATCAAGATACTTGTCTTTTGATTGCTGATGTTGTGTTCTCGTTTGTTAATGAACTTGATGAGTACACATATTTCACACACATTCTCATGACTGTTGTTGATGAAAATAAATCTTTTCAGAATGATGATTTTATGAAGCTGATGAAGCTTTGCTGATTCAAGATGAGCAAAACGATGATGTCACAACTTGTACAACTTGAAGCTTTTGTCATTTGCGAAGCTAAGTTGATCGTGATCAACTTCAATCTCATTCTCATGATGAATCACGTTAGTATGAGACGCAAAATGATCTAGATTCATTGAATCATTGAAATTCATTGAACTGTGCATTGCTGAAAATGCTGATGAGATGTCATGTTACATAGCTGATAGTAATGCAAATTCATCAAGATCGTTTGCAATTCTCTTTACTATGTAAATGTTTTTGCATTCTAAAGTTTCAATCATTTGCTTTTCTCACTTGTCATGCATGTACAAATCTTTATCATCAAAGCTTTCTTGCAGATCTTTCTCACACATTCTTCTTTCAAAAAGAAGATTCATCTTGAGCTTAGAAACATGAAGAACAGAGAATAGTTTGACTGAGTTTTCATGATGATCTTGCATGACTGCTGTGTCACAGTGATTGACATACAATTTTCTCTCTTCAACTTTAATGATATGTTTCTTAATGCAAATTAAAGACTCATTAAAAAGTTGAAGTTGATCAGTCATATGCAAGAAAACATCAGAGTTTGCAATTCAGTTGAATTCAGAAATTTTACTGACAATGTTCTTTGACAAAGCTGCAATATTCTCGCTCTCTTTGTTTTCATCATTCTCATCATCGTTAAAGATTTCAGAGTCGCTTTTCATGTTGTAGACTCTGTGCTTCTTGTATTTGCTCTTCAGAAGTTCAGTGAGAGTTTGAAGATCATCAACACTTTTGTGTCTTATTTTGTCTTTATCTTTGCATTTCTTCACAAGCTCTTAAGCTGCAGACAGATGAGAGCAATCGACTAAATAATGTTTATCTTCACAGAGAAAACATTTTAGAAATCGATGACGTGATTGATCATTGTCAAAGTCTGAAAAGTGTTTGCAACGATGATTGATTTTGCGTTTGTTCTGCTTTCAATCAGTATGCTTACATTCATTTTCTCACTTGACTTATAGCACAATCTCTGTTGTTTTCAATTGTGCTTTTTTCTCTTGTAGCTTTTGAAGTTCTCTTTCAACGTTTGACTTGTTCTGCACATCAATGATATTTCAAATAATTGTGTATTCATTTGACAGTAATTGAAGTAAGACTTGAAAGCAACGTTCTGACTTGAATAAATTGCTCATGTCATTCTGTGTTGCAACAATCTTTCAAGTCAGCTTGACAAGATGTGTTCATGTTTTTTCAATAAAAATATTCATCGACATTTTGTAGTTGATAAAGTTCATCAGATATTGTCTTTCAATGATTTGTAACTTCTCTTTGTATTTGTAGCTCAGAGTATTTCAAATCTTTTTTGCTGACATTTTGTCTGCAATGTGTTCTTGATCATTGATGATGATGCAAATGATCAGTCAGTAATAAGCTTTTGCATCAATCTTTTGACTTTCAAAACTGAGAGATTGAATTTCGCTGATGATGTCGATGATGTTGTCAAGTGTGTTCAAGTCAGACTTGTTTTCAATGATGAATCACAAGTCTTTTTCAATGAATCATTTTCTCATAAGAGAAAATCATTGATTGCAGTTCTTGCAAGTGAGAATGAAAACAGATCATCGTTTGATGAAAAAGTCATTGAAGTTCATGATGTTAATGTAGACTCAGCTTGTTGTTAAAATCAAAGAATAAAATAAGAATATTAAATAAATTGATGAGTGAAGTGAAGAGAATGTAATCTCGTCAATGATGATGAAAATTTTATGCATTCTTCAACACATTCAAGTATGTTTATTTGTTCACTTTCTTGAAAACTCATAGTAAACTGTTGATTTGATGTGAATGCTTATTTATTTTCTCATGAGATGCGTAGTAAGCTGTTGAATTTTACTGAACTTCTTTAAGTCAATGTACTTATTTGTCTTCTCATGAGATGCATAGTAAGTGATCATTGATTGCTCATTTGAATAAGTCTTGTATCGAGTTGTCGAGCATCAAATGCTTAGAATGTTTCAATTTAATTACGTTGAAAGCTTCTTGCTAATTGAGACTCATAATTTGTTGAAAGTGTTGAAAAGTGCGATGATAGACTTGTTTCTAGCAGCTCTTTGTAGACTAGTGTCAGAGAAAAGATTGCACGCTGCAACTCAATCATGTTAGCAGTATATAAATAGAGCAGTCTACGACTTCTCTCTACAATCTGCATAGATTTCATCATATGTAATACTGTTCACTTTACTTTTTCAATAAATTATGAGTCTTGATTAGCAAGAAGCTTTCAACATAATTAGATTGAAATATTCTAAGCATTTAATGCTTAACAACTCAATACAAAACTTATTCAAATGAGCAATCAGCAATCACTTACTACACATCTCACAAGAAGACAAATAAGTACATTGACTTAGAGAAGTTCAGTGAAATTCAACAGCTTACTACGCATCTCACAAGAAGATAAATAAGCATTCACATCAAATCAATAATCTACTACAAGTTCTTAAGAAAGCGAACAAATAAACATACTTGAATGCATTAAAGAACGCATAAAATTTTCATCATCATTGATGAGATTACATTCTCTTCACTTCACTCATCAATTTATTTAATATTCTTATTTTATTCTTTAATTTTAACAACAAACTGAGTTTATATCAACATCATGAACTTCAACGACTTTTTTGTCAAACAACGATCTGTTTTCATTCTCACTTACAAGAACTGCGATCAATGATTTTCTCTCATGAAGAAATGACTCATTGAGAAAGACTTGTGATTCATTATTGAAGACAAGTCTGACTTGAACACACTTGACAACATCATTGACATCATCAGTGAAATTCAATCTCTCGATTTTGAAAGTCAAAAGATTGATGTAAAAGCTCATTACTGACTGATCATCTGCATCATCATCAATGATCAAGAACACATTGCAAACAAGATGTCAGCAAAAAAGATTTGAAATACTTTGAGCTACAAATACAAAGAGAAACTACAAATCATTGAAAGACAATATTTGATGAACTTTATTGATTACAGAATGTCGATGAATATCTTTATTGAAAAGACATGAATACATCTCGTCAAGTTGACTTGAAAGATCGTTGCAACACAGAATGACATAAGCAATTTATTCAAGTCAGAACATCGCTTTTAAGTCTTACTTCAATCATTGTCAGATGAATACATGATCATTCAAGATATCATTGATGTGCAAAACAAGTCAGATGTTAAAAGAGAACTTCAAAAGCTACAAGAGAAGAAAGCACAATTGAAGATAACAGAGATTGTGCTATAAGTTAAGCGAGAAAATGAACGCGAGCGTACTGATTGAGAGCAAAACAAATGCAAAATCAGTCATCATTGCAAACACTTTTCAGACTTTGACAGCAATCAATTGCGTCATCGATTTCTAAGATGTTTTCTTTGTGAAGACAAACATCATTTAGTTGATTGCTTTCATCTGTCTGCAACTCAAGAGCTTGTGAAGAAATGCAAAGACAAAGACAAAATAAGACACAAGAATATTGATGATCTTCAAACTTTCACTGAGCTTCTGAAGAGCAAATACAAGAAGCACAGAGTCTACAACGTGAAAAGTGACTCTGAAATCTCTGATGATGATGAAAATGATGAGAATGAAGAGAGCGAGAATATTGCAGCTCTGTCAAAGAACATTGTTAGTAAGATTTCTGAATTCAATTGAATTGCAGACTCTGATGTCTTCTTGCATATGATTGATCAACTTTGACTTTTTAGTGAGTCTTTAATTTGCATTAAGAGATGTATCATCAAAGTTGAAGAAAGAAAATTGTATGTTAATCATTGTGATACAACAGTCATGCAAGATCATCATGAAAACTCAGTCAAGCTGTTCTCTGTTCTTCATGTTTCTAAGCTTGAGATGAATCTTCTTTCTGAAAGAAGAATGTGTGAGAAAGATCTGCAAGAAAGCTTTGATGATAAAGATTTGTACATGCATGACAAGCAAGAAAAGCAGATGATTGAGACTTTAGAATGCAAAGACATCTACATAGTAAAGAGAATTGCAAACGATCTTGATGAATTTGCATTACTATCAGTTATGCAGCATGACATCTCATCAGCATTTTCAGCGATGCACAGTTCAATGAATCTCAATGATTCAATGAATCTAGATCATTTTGCGTCTCATACTAACGTGATTCATCATGAGAATGAGATTAAAGTTGATCACGATCAACTTAGCTTCGCAAATGACAAAAGCTTCAAGTTGTACAAGCTGTGATATCATCATTTTGCTCATCTTGAATCAGCAAAGCTTCATCAGCTTCATAAAATCATCATTCTGAAAAGATTTATTTTCATCAACAACAGTCATGAGAATGTGTGTGAAATATGTGCGCTCATCAAGTTCATTAACAAACGAGAACACAACATCAGCAATCAAAAAACAAGTATCTTGATTCTGATCTTCATAAACATCTGTGAATCATTATTGTTGTCTTTTGATAGTGAGTTGTACTTTCTAGAGATAGTAAACAATCACTTCAGAAAGACTTAATGCATTTCTTTGAAGCAATGATTCAATGCATCAGATGCTTTGCGAAAATGAAAACTCAGTATAAAGCTTCACAGCGATGTCAGACTTCTCTCAGTATGCAGCAACAACATCATGAAACTTAAAGTCATCTTGAATAGCTGATGCTCATCAGTTGACATTGCTTCTTAATACATTGTTTCACACATGTCAATTCAAAATGAAGTAGTTGAAAAAGTCATACACATCACAGAAAACTTGATGCAAGTCATGATCAAGAATGTTGAACTTTTCATTGAGTTTTGAGCAGAAGTTGCAAAAACAGATGTTTATCTGCAAAATTGAATCATTATGAGATTCTTGATCAACGAAGTTCTCATGATTTCAAAGAAGACATTCATTGAGATCAAGCTCTCAATTGATCATGTATGAGTATGAGAATGCAAATGCTACTTGCACGTCGATTTCAAGTCGTTGTCAATCAAAGACAAATGAAACAAATTCATGAACAAAGATAAACTTGATGCATTCATGAAATATGTGAAAGACATCAATAAGTAATATCATCTTTGAGTCTCAGATTTTGATCAAGTCATCAAGAATCACGCTGTCAAGTTCATTGAAGATGAAAAGAGTAAAAACATGAATTTGCAACTTCGCAAACAGACATTTAACATTCTTTCAGAGCGAAAATCTGTGAGAAAATCATCAAAGAATAACATGTCAACTGATGTTTCAAAATCTGATGCTTTCATGATTGACATTTCATCTGAATCGACTAATGCATTGAAGATTATTGCAATCAATTTGAATGCATTATTCAAGATCACGTCACAAGCGTCAAATGATCATGAAATTCACTCAAATGTTCAAATCACTCAGAAAGTCTTTGCATCAAGCACATTAAAGTCAGCAGTTCAAACATTTCTGCATGTAGTCATTTCAAAGAGAAAAAGAGACAGCGAAGATCAATAATTGAAAGATCGCGCATTTAAGATCTTGCAAGCTATGATGATCTGATTTGTCACAAAGAAAGTTGATGATGATGAGAGTGATTCTGACACAAGCATGTCATAAACATTATTCAACGTCAATGAATCTGACTCTTTTAAAGCAATAAGAATTCTCACATTGAACATTTACAAAGACGTAATGCAGAACTCAGTTTGAGAAAAACTTTGAAAAGAAGCGATCAATGCAGAACTTGTAACATTAGTCGTTAATGAAATTTGACAAGAAGAAGTGTTGCTCAAAAAGATCAACATTGTAACAAGCAAATGAGTCTTCAAGTCAAAAATGCATGTCAATGATTCTTTTGACAAACTGAAGACAAGACTAGTGATCAGAGATTTCTCTTAAATTCATGAAGTTGACTATGAAAATACTTTCACGTCAATCATCAAGTTTGACACTTTGCAAGTCTTTCTAACTATCACGACAATGAAAGATCTTGAACTTCATCAAGTTGATGTGAACAATGCGTTTACTGAGTCATTTCTCAAAGAAATCATCTACATGTCTTTTTCATCTGAAATGAAAGTCAAATCTGACTGTGTTTTAAGAATTCTTTGAAGTCTTTATGATCTCAAGCAAGCTGCACAAGACTGACATGATCATTGTGTAACAGCGCTGTTTGAACTTGACTTTGTACAATGCATTGCAGACTCATGTCTTCTGATTCATAGATCAAAAGAAATCATGTTGCTACTATATGTTGACAACATAGTCATTATTTGCAAATCATTGAGCAACATTAAATGATTTAAGCATGAGTTTCAATATGTTTTCAAAGTCAAGAATCTGAGAGAAATGAAGAAGATTCTTGATATTCAAATCACTTGCAACAGAAAAACATGAATCTTATGAATGAATTAAACTCATTATCTTCATGATGTTTTTGAAAGACTCAACATGAAGCAAGACAAGCACAAGATAACAGATCTTTCAATGAATGAATATGATGCTCTTCGCTCAGCTGAATTCAAAGACGTGAGAATCAATCAGCATGAGTATCAACAAGTCATTAAAAGTCTCATGTATGCTGCAATTTACACTTGACTCAATATCATTTTTGTTCTCAATCGACTAAGTCAATATTTCAGCAATTTTGCAAAACATCATGAACACATCTTGAAGAAGTTGATGCAATACGTTCGTTTCATCATTGATTTAAACATCATGTACGAAGTCAGTGAAAGCATGAAGTTAGTAGAATACTCTGACTCAGACTACGTCTCAGACAGACTAGATTGCAAGTCAATTTTCATCTACATTTATATGCTTAATGAAGAATCAGTCTTCTGAATGAGTTGAAAGTAAAAGTTTGTTGTCACATTGATCATTAAGACAGAGTACATGACTTTATTAATCTGCGTCAAGAAGAGTTTATGAATCAGTCAAGTGCTCAAGAACATGAATTTGACAAAGTACTTGAACATTAATCACAGTCACGTCGATATTCTTGAGAAGATTACTCATCAATCTGTCTCACTCACGCAGTTCAAAGAAGATAATCAAGCGACTCTTATGCTGATTAAGAATGCTCATATTCACGAATGATTGAAGCACATCAATGTCACTTATCATCACATTCGAAATCTGCACAAGAAGAATCAAATCTCAGTGAACTTCGTTTCTAGTCAAGATATGATAACAGATGAATTGATCAAGTCACTATCTTGACAGAACTTCAAGAGATTCATTGAACAACTGAGATTGAAAAGCAGTGAAAGCTGAGAAACTTGCAAGCATTGAGTGAGAGTGTTGAGAAGTGCAATGACAGACTCGTTTCTAGCAGCTCTTTGTAGACTAGCGTCAGGAAAAAGATCGCGCATCGCGACTCAGTCACGTTAGCAGTATATAGATAGAGAAGTCGTAGACTGCTTTATTTATATACTGCTAACGTAACTGAGTCATGATGCGCGATCTTTTTCCTGACGCTAGTCTACAAAGAGCTGCTAGAAATGAGTTTGTCATTGCACTTCTCAACAAATAGAATCAAAATCAAAAAACATGAATGCATTACTCTTGATTAACTCTTTATTAAGCTCATCATCAAAAATCAGAAATTTCAGCAGTACTTGAACTCAGAAAGTTTAATAGAGTACTAGTCATTGCTTAAACTCAGAAAGTTTGATAAAGTAACATTAAAACTTTGATCAGCAATTTTCTACTCATATCATGACTAGAAGCACAGAATCAAAATCAGTGAGCATTGCTCGCTATGACTTTCAAAATGTTAGAAGAGAATCACTTTTATCACAAAATCAAACAGCATCAGAAGAAGAAGACATAAATGCATCATCAAATATAAAAGAAGAGAACATGAACATGTTGTTCTTTGATTACAAAATGATCAAGATCAACATCAGCACTGAACTGAATGCTTGAATAAGTGTTTATGAAGCAGACAACATTGTTGTCTTTATCAAGTACATATGTTAACAGCATGATATCAAAATTGAGATTCACAATGACATGATTCAGATGTTAAAAGATGTTAACAAGATAAACATCACATTGAAAGCTATGCAGACGCGTTTGCAGAAAGAGAATAGAAACAAGAATGTGATTATACATCACTTAAAAGCTGCATCAAGTCAACAAAGTACTTCAATTTCTGAAGATCAATCTTCAAAGTTAATCAAGTTACTCAACTCACTCATGTTTAAAGATTCATCACAAAATGTAAACAATTAACTATTGCAAATGCAAAATAAGCTAAAGACAAACAAGAATCACTTTTTTATCGAAGAGTTAAAGATTGTTTACATCGAAAGTCGAGTCAGTGAAGCTGCAATCAAGCACATAGCATCATGAATGAGAAACATGTTTCTGAATCTCTTTCTAGAAGTTGAAGAAGTACTATCAATCATTAATAAAATGTACAATGATTTCAATCATCATCACATGACTCAACGACAGTACTTGAAGCTGTATGAAAACAAGATTTTCTTTCATAAATTTTGAATGAAATTTCAAAGATTTAGTGCAGAACTAAAGTACAATAACAAGACTTTACTAGATGATCTTCAGCATAAGATTAGCTCAGATCTTCAACGAGTAACGCTCAATGAATGAATCACGAATTTGAATGAGTTTATCAACATCTGCATGCAAGTCGATATTAAATTAACTGAATTGAATGCTTGATCAGTCATCAAAGTTTCAGTGATTCAAGCTGCTCACTCTGTCTTTAGCACATCGACTGCTTGACTCACATCATCAGTTTCTTTGTGAAAGAAATTCAGAAGATTGAATCTCAATTCTATTCAGAAAGAGTTGTTTAAAAAAGAACTTTGCTTCAAATGCAAGAAGTCAAAACATAGAGCATATGATTGTCTTGAAACAACTCAAGTGCATGAGATTGCTACGAATTCAAAAAAACGATCTGCTCTCGTCAAAGTAGTGATTGAGAGCGACATACTCATATTCTGTTTCATCAGCATGTCTGATGATTCATTTAATTTCAAGTCGTTCACTGTTGATGTCATCTTGAATAGTTTAGAAAAAATATTCAGATCTTTTGCTCTGATAGATATTAAAGTCACTGACATGACTTTCATTGATGAATTTTTGATGTCAAAGCTATGTGAATGCTTTGATATTCAGTCAATATCGCTGTCAAAATCAAAGTTGATTCAATCATATGATGAAATTTCTGATTGAAAGTCGATTATACATGCTTTATATACATTGATTATGATACAAGAACATAAGAATGAAATGATGTTTTTATTGATAACTCATCTAGAACAGCACAAGATAATCATTGAAAATCTTTGATTAAAAAGAAATCAAATTTTGATAAATTCTGCAAATGATCGATTAATATCATCATTGAAGATTTAAACATTGAAATCTGTTGTTTTGAACATAAGCAGTCAATCAGCATTTTACAGATCTGAGTCAAGTAAAATCTGCAAAATGAAATAAAAGAACTTGAACTCAATTGTTACATCAACTATCATCTTAAAGCGACTCACGAATCAGAAACTAGTGAATCAGTTCATTAAATCTGTTCAATTCATTGAATCATTACTCTTAGTGAAGTCAAGCACTTAAGTTATTCTCAATCAATCTCAACTCATTCAGTTATCAGAGAAAGAAGAGCTTGTCAATATTGTCATGATCGAAATTGCTGTGTATCAAACTCTAGTCAAGAATAAGAAGATCAAGATCTTCTTCTTGATCATTAGTGAAATCAACAAAGTGCTTAGCTCAGTTGAAGATTTCATGAAACTAAATGAAGTGATTTCTGTCATGTCACTGAGTGAACTGAAGAAGAAGCTTTCAATAGTTTATCACAACTTTCTAGATGTCTTCAATAAAGAAAAGATAATGCAGTTGCTTTTGCATCAATCATATGATCACAAGATTAAATTAGAAGATGAAAGTCAATCTTTTAGAAGTTGATTGTATCTCATGTCGAGTTACAAGTTGCAGAAGATCAAGAAGTATCTAAAAAAGAACTTGAAGAAGAAGTTTATTACACTCAGCAAAGCTCTCTTCACTTCATTAATATTATTTGTTGAAAAGAAAGATGATAGTCTTCGCTTTTGCATGAATTATCAAAAACTGAATGCTCTGATCAAAAGAGATCGTTATTCAATATTCTTGATAAATGAAGTACTCGCTTGAATTCAAGACAGTAAGTATCTAATTCAACTTAACATTATCATCACGTTCAATAAACTGCATATGAGTTCAGAAAGTGAGAATTTAACTACTTTTGTTACTTTCTTCAATGTTTATAAGTATAAAGTGATGCTCTTTGAATTGATCAATGAACTTACGTTCTTTCAACATTATATCAATGATGTATTGTTTGACTGTCTGCACAAGTTTTGTCAAACATACTTGAATGATATTCTCATCTATAGTAAGATCTTGAAAGAACATAGAACTCATGTGAAAGAAGTGTTAAACAAGCTTTGTGAAGTCAATCTGCAGATAGACATTGACAAGTATGAATTCAAGATTCAGAAAATCTCGTTTCTTAAACTACTGATATTCATTAATGATTTGCAAATGAATTCTCAAAAAGTAAATGTGATTTGAAGCTGAAAAGTATCACAATCATTGACTCATATGCAGATCTTCATTGACTTCTGCAATTTCTATCAACGATTCATAAAGAACTTCTCAAAGATCATTTGACTCATGATAAAACTGATTTGAAAAAATCATTTCTTTGAATGAACAGAGATCTGTCAGATGATCTTTGAAGAACTGAAGCAACAAGTGATGACAGCTTTCATTCTGAAGCATTTCAACTCAATCAGAGAAGCTATTCTGAAAACTGACTTCTCAAACTATGTCAACGACGAAGTATTATCTCAGTATGACGATGAAGACATTCTACATTCAATGATCTTCTACAGCAAGAACATAATTTTTGCAGAATGCAACTACGAGATTTATGACAAGAAACTGCTGATCATTATTTGCTGCTTGAAGCACTGATGCTCTGAATTGAAATGTACAGATATTTTAATCAAGATTTTCATTGATCATCTGAATTTAAAGTACTTCATGATGATCAAAGAACTGATCAGACGACAGACTAAATGAGCTGAGAAGTTATCTGAATATAACTTCAAGATCATATATCAATCAGAAAAACAGAATCTGAAAGTTGATGTGCTGATCAGAATGTCAGACGTCAAGTCAATTGAAGCAAACGATGATTGAAAGTTATATCAGCATCAAATGCTATTGTCAGAAAGCAAGTTTAAATTGCAGTCAATAAAAGCTGATCAAGAAAATGATCAGAAAGCTGATCAAGATCTGACTTAAATCTTGCTCAGATTTGACTCAGAATCTGATTCAGATTCAAAATTCAAATCAAAAGCTAATCAAAATTCAATTGAAGAGATGATTTTTATTCAGAATCAGATTATAGTTGAAAATTAAATGAATCAACTGTGTTTCAATATTCAAATAATCATGAAACAGAACAAAAGAACTTGTCAAGATATTAATTTAGACAATTGCAAAGTACTTGATGAAGTACTCTGAAAAGATGATAGACTATGAATTTCTCAGTCAATGATCACTTGATTGATAAGAAAAGCACATGATCTTTTGATCAATGATCATTCTGACATGAATTGAACATTGAACTTGCTGAGATGATCATATTGCTGATTGAAGATGAGAATGATGATCAAGCACTACATTCAAAACTGTTATGTTTGTTGTAGATCAAAAGCATTGAAAGATCGAATCAATGAATTACTGAAGTCATTGCTCATACTCAAGCAGTAATGATAAAACATATCATTAGACTTCATTATTGATTTATCAGAAAGTGATGAACACAACGCGATTCTGACAGTCATAAATCGATTGTCTAAGAAACGACATTATATATTGTGTTGATCAGATGATGAAAAAATCTTTGCAGAATAAACAGTTAAGCTACTGTTGATATGAATCTTCAAAACTCATGAACTATCAAGATTAATAGTGTTTGATCGTGATTCACAATTTATATTGATTGTTTGAAAGTTTCTATGTCTAAGACTTGACATCAAGATGAAACTATTCACAGACTATCATTTGCAAACAGATGATTAAACAGAAAAAGCGAATCAGAATGTGAAATGATATCTATGAAGCTATTGCTCATATATGCAAGATGATTGATTTACCTGATTATCTATGACTGAATTCATTGATAACAATGCTATTTTGTTGTCAATTGAACAGTCAGCGTTCTTTCTGAATAAGAGCTTTCACTCTTGTATGAGTTTCAATTTGAATTCAACTGAATATGAGATCACTCAAGCTAGAATCAAAGTGAGTAAAGCGAAAAATATATTTGAACACATGAAATGATCACTAGTATTAATCAAGCAAGCATTAGCAAGAGTCAGAGTCACAATGAAGAAATAGATTAACAAACATTGAAAAGAAATGATTTACAAGATAGATGACATGATGTTTCTGAACTCAAGAAACATCATGATCTCAAGATCATCAAAGAAACTAGACGATAAGATGCTAGAATTCTTCAAGATTCTGATTAAGATCAAACATGCATATCAACTGAAACTGTTATTGACTATGAAGATTCATTTGAAGTTTGCATCAAATCTGCTGTGACTAGATTCAAAAGACACTTTAAAAGAACAACAAAATGAGTTGTTTGATTTTATAATAATTGAAGATGAAGATGAATGAAAAGTGAAGAACATATTGAATTTCAGACACTATGAATGAAACAAACGACTACAATATCATGTCAATTGAAAAGAATACAATGTCAATTTACATTGATACAACATTGATGAAAGTGAATTTAAAGATTGCTTGAAAGTCATTAATAACTTTTATGAATGTTATTCAAACAAGTCAAGATAGAAATCAACTCAAGAAAGATCAACTGAATTGCAGCAATGAAAACATTGCTAGATGAAGAGAGAAAATAATGTTGCGAGCGTGTTTTATTACTCTGAGTTAGTCTAACATAAATCATGTCAGACTATCATAAACTAGTACAGAGCTGATGTTGACACGCTAGTGATTTAGCGCATCTTCGTAAGTATAAGACTCTTGACGTGTTTCATCTTCTTTCTTCTTTAGCTTTGAACTTCTAGTTAGAATACACTCATATGATTCACTTTATGCAGACTCATAACAGACTTTCTTCTTAATTTAATCAAGAACTTGATGAATCGAAACATAAACATGACTCAGCAGTATGCGAACGCATCACAACGTTCAGATCAGATGATATAAATGTTTGCAGCTCATCTGAGCATTCTGAAACATCAACTTTCGTTGTATAATGATGAGCATAAGTGAGCTCATTTATTCATCAAGTTAAGATCTGAGCAACGTGTGATCATTACTAATGTGCAGTCGATTTCTATCACATGAAATGTGTTAATCAATCTTGTCGCTCGATTGAAAACAAATCTGCAAAAAGAATACATTTTGTTGTTGAAATGATCTTAAGACAAAGACTTGCATGATTAAGATAAAATCAACAAGAAGACTCATTTAAAGCGAAAGAAATCTCATTGATTAACTAAATTTGATTCTTCATCAAAGACAAGCTTGCATGCTTCATCATGTTATAGCAAGAATTTGTTCAATATAACGTGTTATATGTGCAATCAAAAAAATTATTACTTTACTGATTGTAAAGACGAAAAAATCAAGAACAGATCAAAAGAATCTGATGCAAATTGAGTATTCATTGATTTGATGTCACATATGAGTTGTTTCAAGATTTTGAAAAAAGACAAGTTCTTGATGAACACTTCAAATTGTTAAGGGAAAAACAAGAAGTTCTCTTCGTAAAGACTCTTATATATAAAGAACATGTAATTCAGAAAGATCAGAAGACAGAAACAAAGATTCATATGAATATCGACGTCAAGATGAACATGATTAGTCAACGTTTCATCATCGAGCAAGATATGTCATTACTGAACGTTGATCTCTCAAGATTTATCTGAATGAACAATCAGAGTGTTTATTGTTATGACATCTATAAGATGTGTTATCGACTGAGAGACAGTTAAAACATAGAGAAAAAAGATATAAATATCTTCTATGCTATTGACAAGAAAGAATCTTCTCTGATTCTGAGTATGTTGAATATGCAATTCAAGCGTATTTGAATAGACATGATCATAAAAACATGATGTTTCAACGTGAATGAGCATGCATTTGAGTTGTTCTTCGCACAAGCATTTGCAAAAGCTCTACAAGATGAGTTTACTGTGTATGCTTTTGTCATGATCAACATTGTCAAAGAGTCAATTGTTGAACATCAAGTGAAAGCAATGAATAATATGATGAGTCATATCACAAATGCATCTGAAACGCAAACTTTACTCGTTGAATTGAAAGAGTACAAAGATGTATTCTTGACAAAGAGTGCAGACAAACTGTCTTTGCATGAAAATCATGATCATGCAATTGAAATCACTGCAAAGTCGTTGTATGAATCATTGTATAATCTGTTGAACACAGAGTTAGCGACTCTGAGACAGTATTTAGACAATGTCTTAGCAAAAGAATGAATTAAGCACTTCGTCAGCTCGACTGACGCGTTTATTCTATTCATTCTCAAAAAGAATGATAGTCTTCATTTATATGTGAACTATCGAGATCTGAATAAAATTACTGTCAAAAATCATCATTTGCTGTCTTTAATTAGTGAAACTTTAGACAGACTCAGTAAAATTAAGCAGTTTACTAAGTTAGATCTGAAGAACGTCTATCATCGTTTCAGAATTCAATGTGAAAATGAGTGAAAGATGATGTTTTGTACTCATTATGATCACTTTGAATATATGATCATGTTGTTTAATTTGATCAATGCATCTGTCATCTTTCAGACTTATATTAATAAGATTTTGACAGAACTTTTAAATGACTTTTATGTTGTTTATCTGAATGACATTCTAATCTTCTTTATAGAGAAGACTGATCACGTAGATCACATGAAGCAGATTCTGAAGAGACTAAGAAAGTTCAAGCTATATGCTAGCTTGAAGAAGTGTGAATTCTTCATTACTAAAGTGAACTTTCTAGAATTTGTCATATTCATCGAAGACATTTCAATGAATTCAAGTAGAATAAACATCATCAAAACGTGATTCAGATCGAAGATGTATCAAAAAATACAAGTTTTTCTGAAATTCATCAATTTCTATCGACGTTTTATACATCACTACTCTCAGATAGCAAAGTCTTTAACAGAACTGCTGAGAGATAGTGTAAAAGATGTAAAAATGAACTCATTCATATGATTGAACAAAGTAAAACAAGCTTTTAACTAGCTTCGCGACGTCTTTATGAAAATGTTTATACTAAGACACTTTGACTCAGAGTGACATATACACATTGAGATTGACACATTTGATTATGCAGTCGCGAGTATTTTGTCTCAGTCAGATGACGAAGATCAGTGACATTCAATTGCATTCTGATTCAGAATGATGATAAACGTTGAAAGAAACTATGAGACACATGATCAGAAGCTTCTAGTCATAGTAGCAATGTTTAAACATTGACAACACTATGTGAAAGACAGTTATCATACTGTAGAAGTTCTGACTGATCATAATAATCTGAAGAGTTTTATGAATGTTCAAGAGCTAAACAAAAGACAAGTCAGATGAATCATGAGATTGTTGATTTGCAACTTTGAAATAACGCATAAATCAGAAAAGACAAACTCAATTAATGCATCATCAAGATGATCTGACTATAAGAGTAAGAACATCTTTGCGAATCATTTGCTGCTCACTCTGCAGCAAAAGCTGACTAGAATAGAAAGTTTAAATAGTTTTAGCAATCAGAGAACTATACTGTATACAAGTGATTAACAATGTCGAGAAGACGTTCATTCACAATATAAGTATGAACAGATATTTAGCAAAACATGTCGAGAGCAGACTGCAAGATGAAATTCACTGATGAACACAAGTGATTAATAATGTCGAGAAGACATTCGTTCACAGTGTCAGTGAACGAAGATATTCAGCGAAACATGTCAAAGACAGATTGCAAGATGAAATCTACTGTACACAAGTGATTAATGAAGTCGAGAAGATGTTTATTCACAATGTCAGTGAAAACATGAGTACATGTTCAACAATGCATGTCAGAAGTATGCTGCTGAAAGTCATGACTTTAACAGTGCGAGAAACGCATCTAGATGAAGTACATTTCTTGAGAGATAAAATTTCTCAACTCAAATCAACAACTTTGAAGAGCACAGATGTTGAAACGTTGACTTATAGAAATCACAACGTAGCTGAGAAACAGCTTAATTCTGTTGCTGAAACTGTTGATTGCAAACAACTCGTTTCATGTGCAATTGTCAGAGTATTAACAATTCATGAAATGACATACAACTTCAGTAGTAAATTTGTAGTTAAGCTCATCAAGATCTTACAGCAAGAAGATGAATTTGCTGTGAGACTAAAAGCAGACGAAACGACGAGTATACAAAAGAGTGATGTCGAAGCTTGAACATTGAATAGTCAAGAAATGATAGAATACAATGAATCATTGTATGTTTCAGAAGATTTTTCTGTCAGAGAAGAGTTATTGAAACGTCATCATGATGATTTGTTAGCAAGAGATTTTGATGCTGACAAGATCAGCAAGCTATTAAATTGCAAATATTACTGAAAAAGTATGATCAAGAATGTCAAAGAGTATATAGATACTTGTGACATTTATCAGAGAGTAAAGATGAAACATCATCTATCATATGATGAGTTGAGATCATTATCTCAATTCACAGATTCATGAAAAGAAATTACTATGAATTTCATAACAGATCTGTCGTCTAGTAAATGAAAAGAAGTTGTGTATGACTCAATTCTCGTGATAGTCAATCACTACATGAAGATGATGCATTATCTGTTTACAAAGAAGACTCTGACTGTTGTAGAGTTAGCAGAGTTGTTCTTTGAGAAAATTGTTCTAAAATATGAAGTATTAAATGATATAGTTATTGATAAAGATAGTCTATTTATCAGTGCGTTCTGATCAAAGATCTGCTATCATGTCAAGATAAAATGATGACTAAGCATTGTCTTTCATTTGCAAACAGACGATCAGACAGAATGACAGAATCAAATGCTGAAACATTATCTACAAGTATATTGTTCAGAAAAGCAAGATGACTGAACTACGCTTTTACTTGTAGTTGAGTTCATGTATCATCAGACGAAGCACTCTTTGTTGAGCTGTAGTTTCTTTAAAGTCATGTATGATTACAAGTCAATCTTTGACATACACATCAAGAACGATGCTATGAAAAAAGAAGTGTCAGCAGCAAAAGAACGTGTTGAAATGCTGCAAGATGTGCAAAACATGTTGATAAAATGATGATAAAATGCAATCAATGCTCAGACAAAGTACTATAATTGAAAACATAAGTTTAAGTTCTTAAATGTCAATGATTTAGTCATGCTATCAGCAAAAAACCTGAAGCAGAAGAAGTCGAGCAAGAAGTTATCAAATAAAATGATAAAGTTCTTTTGTATATAGAAACTCATAAATAAGCAGATGTATTGTCTTAGTCTTTCAGTCATTTATAGAGTTCATTCTGTCTTTCATGTGTTTCTTTTAGAGTTGTATAATCATAGACTAAATGATGACTCTATACTCGATTATCTTGTACTTGAACTTATTGATGATGAGCAAGAATGAAAGATAGAAAAGATTTTACAGAAGCAAAAAAGAAAGAAAATCTTATATTATAAGATACAATGAAAAGAATATTTCATTGAATATAATTAATGAATATTGAGCGAAGATATAAAAGATGTCTTGAAGCTTATAAAAGCTTTCAAAATAAGGCTGAAACGTGAGCGAAAAGCATAATCACTTACTTTCAAGCATAAATTCATTATTAGAAAAGAAAAATCATTGTATTATGATAGTTTCGTTCTCTAATAAGATGATCACATATGTAAATCAACAGACAGAAGAAAAAAGCGCAAAGATGCTCAAACGCACTCAACAAGAAAGCGCAATCATCACAACATCATCAACATCACACAATCATCACTTCATCAAACATCTCTTACATGAGACAAGATTGCAGACTTCTTCTTCTTTCTCATTGTCAGATTTACATTGAGGTGTGAAGACAGAGATTCAAAAGATGACAAATTATGCTAAAATATATCAGAACAATTAGAAATGCTGATAAAACAATATATAATTGAGATTGAATGTATTGCAAAGCGCTTTACATTCAGAATTTTTCTAACAATGTCATTGATAATCATCATCTCTTTGAGAATGAGCTTTTGAATCTTTAAAGACTTAAGTTTGTGAATCTTCTTGAGATGATTCTTTACACACGTCGCTGTTATCAATTTCTTGTAGAGAATTTTCTGATGAGCAGTAAATGTTTTCAAAGCGATGCTCTCTTCTTCATTCTCAATTGCACTATCATAAATATTCTGCAGATGAAAGAATTTATTGATAGTCAAAATGCAAATGTCAAGAATCTAGACATTGAATCATGAGTGTTTAACAAATGTATCATATAAGTATACTCATTATGACACAGAAATTCTCATTACTTACACAGTGAGCATACTTCTTGTACATTATCTTTCTTTGAAAGATGACATCACACAACGATGCTTTATTCTCAATGTGTAGAACTTGAGCACACTTTATACAAATCATTCTATCTAGAATTTCAAAATTAGCAACATTTCTTTCGCTTATTTCAACAATTAACAGCTGAAAAGCATCAGTAATGACATCAAGAAGTTGAATAAGTGAATCTCATCATCATTCTTCAATTTCGCGAAGTCTGTGAATTCAACAAGATCATTGATGAAGCATCAATGATTATTTCTTTTCTCATTGTCTTTTGAATTTTTTCTTCAATAACGAAGATGTACTTGAAAGTTTAAATAGTAGAAGTGATGAGTTCTTGATTAGAATTTAATGACATCTGCATCATCACAAGTGATTCAGCATCAGCAGCATGATGATCAACATGCTTGATCAATGTTTTTTGAGCAGACTTATGATACTGTTAGTCGCAATAATAGTCGTGAAATCTCAAGTATGACATCACTTACTTTCATAATGATCTTGACTTGAGCATCAGTTGACTTCATCATCTTACGTCTTTCTTTGAGCGTCGCTGCATGTTCACGACTCATGATTTAGATCTCTTACTCTTATGATACAGATATACTTAAAGTTTGTCAAAAGTAATCATACAATGATAAAAATACAATCATGATTGAAAAAAGATGAAGTTGAAGAAAATGAAAAGTTGAGAGAAACTGAAAGAGTGATAAACAAAACAATAATTGTTATTCACTCTTGTTTATGCTTTATCATCTCAATCACATCATTTATTCAAAATGTAAACAATGTTTATGTGCTATTTACACGTCATCATTACTGTCATCTACATCAACTACACATCACACATACTATCTACACTGTCATCTATACGCATTATAATCGAAGATGAATCATCATTCAATTGAAAGTTTCTCTTTTTCTTGTTTTCTCACAGAGATTTGAAGATTTTTATTGAGAGCTTCTAGAGTGAATCAATGAATACGTGTCATCATTTATCAGACTAAACAAAGACATTAATTATTGAGATCGAGAATGAATTCACTTAGAAGAAAAGACAATTGTCATGATGAATTGACACATAAAGATTAAATCAAAGACTAAAGTCAGAAACTGAATTAAAGATCACATCTGAGTTAGCTCTGAAACTTTATGACTTTGTCAAGACATCATTTAGACTACGTCATATCTTCAACTTAATATGTCATGAATTATGTCATGCTCAACTTGACAATGCTTGACAAACTCTCTATAGTTGATTGATTCTCTCAAGTTATTGAGAACTTCTTAATAATTAGCTTTATCATAATATATACTCATTCTGTGCCTGCTTAAAATATCACATTGTCATATCATTCTTATAGATCTCATTTATTCATTTAGTAGACTCAATCATCACACTGCTTTACATTTTGCAGACATTGAATCTATTAGATGATTCAATTGATTCTTTCTAATTGCAAGTCAGTCTTGATGAACAATCTTTCATATCATTTCATATTTCTTTAAATTCTTCATTATATAATTGTCTGCAATTCAATTCTTCAAAAGATTTCATAATGAGTTAATGACTTGATTGAATTCAAATCAGATGAAAAGACAGGTCAAAATATAACAAAAACATCTGCTTTGTGTAAAATTTGCTTAGTATATTTAGCAACGTGAGAAGAAGCATTATTTTGCATCAATTGTAACTCAAAATGATCTTTAATTTACATAGTAATTAGCAAAATACTTTCTTTATCTTTGACAGAGTATATATATTTGATTCAAGCAATGATTTGCAATATCATATGTTCAATGTAAGAAGTCTGATTAATGAAATCTCAGCTCTTCTTTCAGAAAAGCTCTGATTTTAAGCTCAGTTCATCAGAGAAACAGTCTCAGAACAGTCATTCGTGAGATTTTGCCTTCTTATTTATGATGCATGTATCATTATATTCTTCTTCTGCAGTCTGCACATCTTGTAACTCAGATCTGTTATGAGTTTGCATAAAGTGAATCATATGAGTGTATTCTAACTAGAAGTTCAAAGCTAAAGAAGAAAGAAGATGAAACACATCAAAAGTCTTATACTCACGAAGACGCGCTAGATCACTAGCGTGTCAACATCAGCTTTATACTAGTTTATGATAGTTTAACATGATCTATGTTAGACTAACTCAAGATGCATGCTCACAACATTATTTTCTCTCTTCATTTAGCAATGTTCTCATTGCTGCAATTCAGTTGATCTTTCTTGAGTTGATTTCTATCTTGACTTGTTTGAATAACGTTCATGAAAGTCATTGATGACTTTCAAGCAATCTTCAAATTCACTTTCATCAACGTTGTATCAATGTAGATTGACATTATATTCTTTTCAATTGACATGATATTGTAGTCGTTTGTTTCATTTATAGTGTCTGAAATTCAATATGTTCTTCACTTTTCATTCATCTTCGTCTTCAATCATTATAAAATCAAACAACTCATTTTGTTGTTCTTTTAAAGTGTCTTTTGAATTTAGTTACAGCAGATTTGATGCAAACTTTGAATGAATCTTCATAGTCAACGACAGTTTCAGTTGATATGCATGTTTGATCCCGATCAGAATCTTGAAGAATTCTAACATTTTATCATCTAGTTTCTTTAATGATCTTGAGATCATGATGTTTCTTGAGTTCAGAAACATCATGTCATTTATCTTGTAAATCATTTTCTTTCAATGTTTATTAATTTGTTTCTTCATTGTGATTCTGACTCTTGCTAAGACTTGTTTGATTAAAACTAGTGATTATTTCATGTGTTTGAATATATTCTCTGCTTTGTTTGCTTCGATTTTAGCTTGAATGATCTTATATTCGATTGAATTCAAATCAAAGCTCATATGAAAGTGAAAGCTTTTATTCAGAAAGAACATTGACTGTTCAATTGATGATGAAATAGCATTGTTATCAACGAATTCAATCTAGACTGATTATCAAGTCAAGTTTCAAGTTGATATTTTGAACTCAAATTGAGATTAAGTCGAATTGCTCACATTTTCAACTTAATTCAAGTTGAGTTGCTCATATTTTCAACTTGATGCAACTTGACTCGACTGAGAATTGAGTCAATTTAACTCAACTCATCAAGAACTTGAGCTTGACATCAAGAGAACTAAATATAGAAATTTTTCCGATTTTTGACTTTTGCATTTAAACTAATCATCAAGTCAAGTTTTGATATCAATCTTTTGATTCAACTTAAGTACTCAATATCAATCTTCTGATCTGACTTGAATACTCGATTTCAACATTCTGACTCAGTCTGATATTGATCTTGAGTTGATACTCAATTTGAGTTTTCAACTCAACTCATCAAGAAATTGAATATGACATCAAGAGAGTTAAATATAGAAATTTTTCCGGTTTTTCGCCTTTGCATTATCTTTTTGCATTATCTTTTTGATAGAAAGTCATAAAGAGAAACATGAAGAAAACATGAAGAAAAACATGAAGATCATTTGATAGAAAGCTTTGATAGAGAACTATGATAGAAAGTTATGATAGAAAGTTATGACGAAGAACTATGAAGACTGTTTGATAGAAAGTTATAAAGAAAAATCATGAAGAAGAGTCATGAAAAGAAGTCATGAAGAAAAGCTATAATAGAAAGTCATAATAGAAAGTCATAATAAAATATCTATCTATTTATCTTCATGTCTTGACGAGTCAAATCGAAAATTTCAAGTCGATACTTGATTTCAATTCTCTGACTCAACTTGAATACTTAAGTCAAACATTTTGATTCAACTTGAATACTCAAGTCAAGAATTCTGACTCAAATTGAGTCTTAATGAGTTGAGTATTCGACTTGAACTTGAATACTCGACTTGACGCAGTCAGTCTATTTGCATTATCTTTTTGCATTATCTTTTAATAGAAAGTCATGAAGAAAAACATGAAGAGCATTTGATAAAAAGTCATGATAAGAAACATGAAGAAAAACATGAAGAGAAACATGAAGAAAGTCATGATGAGAAACATGAAAAGAAACATGAAGAAAAACATGAAGAGAGTCATGACAAGAAACATAGAGAAGAACATAGAGAAGAACATAGAAAAAAACATAAAGAGAAACATAGAGAGAAACATAGAGAGAAACATAAAGAGAAACATAGAGAGAAACATGAAGAGAAACATGAAGAAAAAACATGAAGATCATTTGACTTTGATAGAGAGTCATGACGAGAAAACATGATAGAAAGTCATGAAGAAAATCATGAAGACTGTTCAATCAAGCTATTTACATCTATTTAATATTTTGTTGAGTCAAGTCGAGTTTTCAAATTGAGTTATTAAATCAAGCTTCTTGACTTGACTTGAGTACTTAAGTTCAACTTCTTAACTTGACTCGACACTTTTTCAAAAAAAATTCAATTCAACTTGATACTTTTTGAGTCAAGTACTTGACTTGAACTCAAGTACTCAACTCGACATGATCAGTTTAATTCAATCATAGATAATCAGATGAATTAATCATCTTGCATATATGAGCAATAACTTCGTAGATATCGTTTCACATTCTGATTCATTCTTTCTGTTTGATTATTGATTTGCAAATGATAGTCTGTGAATAGTTTCATCTTGATGTCAAGTCTCAGACATAAAGACTTTCAGACAATTAATATGAATTGTGAATCATGATTGAACATTATTGATCTTGATAGTTCATGAGTTCTGAAGACTCATATCAACAGTAGCTTGACTGTTTATTCTGCGAAGATTTCTTCGTTATCTGATTATCATGATATATAATGTTGTTTCTTAGATAATCGATCTATGATTGTCAGAATCGCGTTGTTTTCATCACTTTCTGATAAATCAATAATGAAGTCTAATAATATGTTTTGTCATTGCTGCTTAAGTATGAACAATGACTTCAGCAGTTCATTGATTTGATCTCTTGATGCTTTTGATCTACGACAAACGTAACAGTTTCAAATGTAATGCTTGATCATCATTCTCATCTTCAATCAGCAATATGATCATCTCAGCAAGTTTAACATTTGATTTATGTCAGAGTGATCACTGATCGAAAGATCATGTGCTTCTCTTATCAATCGAATGATCATTGACTGAGAAACTCATAGTCTATCATCTTTTCAGAGTACTTTATCAAGTACTTTGCAGTTGTTCAGATCAATATCTTGACAAGTTCTTCTGTTTTGTTTCATGATTATTTGAATATCAAAGCACAGTTGATTCATTTGATTTTCAACTATAATCTGATTCTGAATAAAAATCATCTTTTTAATTGAATTTTGATTAACTTTTGATTTAAGTTTCAAATCTGAGTCAGATTCTGAATCAGATCTGAGCAAGATCTGAGTCAGATCTTAATTAACTTTCTGATCATCTTCTATTGACTGAAGTTTAAATTTGTCTTTTGACAATAGCATTTGATGCTGATATAGCTTTTGATCATCATTTGCTTCAACTGACTTGATGTCTGACATTCTGATCAACACGTTGACTTTCAGATTCTGTTTTTTCAACTGATATATGATCTTGAAGTTATATTCAAATAACTTTTCAGCTCATTTAACTTGTCATCTGATCAATTCTTTGATGATCATGAAGTACTTTAAATTCAGATGATTGATGAAGATCTTAATTAAAATATTCGTACATTTTAATTCAAGACATCAATGTTTCAAACAGCAAATAATGATCAGCAGTTCTTTGTCATAGATTTCGTAGTTGCATTTTGCAAGAATCATGTTCTTGCTATAGAAAATCATTGAATGTAAGATGTCTTCATCGTCATATTGAGACAATACTTCGTCGTTCACATAGTTCAAGAAGTTTGTTTTCAGAATAGCTTCTCTGATCAAGTTGAAATGCTTCAGAATGAAAGCTGTTGTCATCTGTTGTTTTAGTTCTTCAAAGATCATCTGACAAATCTCTGTTCAAATCAGCTTTATCATGAGTTAAATGATTTTTAAGAAATTCTTTATGAATCATTGATAGAAATTGCAGAAGTCAATGAAGATCTGCACATGAGTCAATGATTATGACACTTTTCAGTTTTGAATCACATCTACTTTTCAAGAATTCATTCATAAATTATTAATGAATATCAATAGTTTAAGAAATGAGATTTTCTGAATCTTAAATTTGCACTTGTCAATGTTTATCTGCAAGTCGACTTCACGAAACTTGTCTAGCACTTCTTTCACATAAGTTCTATGTTTCTTCAAGATTTTACTGTAGATAAGAATATCATTCAAATATGTCTGACAGAAAATCTGAATATCTTTTCTAAATTATTCAAGATGATGTCAACAGTGAATGACTTGAAATCAAATGAATCATCAGACATATTGATGAAACAGAATATGAATATATCATTCTCAGTCACTACTTTGATGAAGACAGATCATTTTTCAAATTTGCAGCAATCTTATGCACTTGAGTCATTTTAAGACAGTTATATGCTTTATGTTTTGTCAGAATCGTGCCTAAATGATACAATCAATGAAAATCAGAATTGATAGTGCTTGATTTTTAAAGATAGTTATAACTGAATATTAAGAATACAGAAGAAGATTGGTACAAAAGCTTCTATTTATGTAATGTTCAAAGACTGCGCTAGATTTGAAAGAAATGTGTTTGTGACATGAAAAGAAAATGATGTAAATGAACAAGATGTTGATGAAAGAAAAGAGTGTTGAGTCATATTTGAGTCAAACCTGAGTCAGATCTCGACTAGATCGTTAACTAGCTCTAATCATTACGCAAAGAACTCACTAGCGTGCACTGCAAATTGATTAAAGCTTCAGTCTTGTTCAGTCTTATCAATCTTGATACGCTTGTAACATTACTTCTCTCTTTGAAAATTCATATTTGCATGAATGTAGTTCATTTGCTCGCTTTTGTTGATAGTTATTTCGATATTTAGCGCGGTTTGTTTGAGTATAGCTTATGAAATTCGTTCAAAACTTTCTCTGAGTCATTGAATTTCTCTTTATTGACATAGTATCATTCGTCGTTTCTATCTAGATCTTTTCATTTGACTTTGTACTGTATTCAATCTTAATAACGTCTGAAGTTCAATATATCATTTATCTCTCAATGTTCATCATCTTTGATAGTGATTGATCTGAGTGATTCTGAATGCTGTTCTGATAGAGAGTCTTCTGAATACAGTTGTAGTAGCTTCAAGCTGAACATTAAATGCAGATGCTTCATGCTGACTGATAGACAAAGATGATAGAAAATACTCACTTTAGCAATGATTTGATAGAAATTTAGCTGTTTATCTTTCAAATCTTTGCAGAGTCTTGTTGTCTTGACGTTTCTGAAAGATAGTCAAACTCAGTCATTTACTTCATATGTGATGTTTCATTTATGTTTATTGATCTGAACTTTGATGATCAGCTTCGTCTTTTTCAATTGTTGATGATCAAAGCTCAGTAGCTCTTTCATTCAAATGACAATATCATCTGCTTTTCTAGCTTCAAGTTGTTCACAAGTTGTTTTGTAGTCAGTTGTATCTGAATCGAAACTCATTCAAGAATGAAATTCTTTATTGAAGTAGAAGAGAATCATTGAAGTGACTGAGAAGATATTGAAATTGTTGCTGAATTTCATCATAGATATTCATTTGACTCAGTCGTTCTGCATGTAATTGCAGTAGATTCTAAGTTTGCATTCAACATCTTGATTGACTTGTTTTGATTGATCATCAATCTCAGAATAATATGCTGTGAATAAACTAGCTGTGATTCTCAGTCGCTTGCAAAGACTTTTTCACATAGTCAATATGAATTGAGAGTCTCTGTTTGAAACAATAGAACTGAGTAGATCATGCAGTTGATAGATGTTTCATAGCATGATTCAAATCATTTCTTCAACTGAGATGTCATCGTCTTTTCAATGACAGAAAACATAGTGATGTTTTTTGATGAAATGACATATGATTATGCAAATGACGTTATAGTCTTCTGACAGAGATAGTTCAGTGATGAAGTTCATAACTATATCTTTTCAGCGTTTCTGTAAAATCGAAAGAGAATGATGAAGTTCATTGATGCTATTTCTAGAGACTTTGCTTCGCTAATAAGCATGACAGTTTTGAATGTATTGTTGAATAGTAGCTTGATGATCTGATCAATAGTAGAAACGCTGAACTAGATCAATGATTCGTTTATTGTTGAAGTGAAAGATTGAAGATTGATCATGCACTTCTTGTAGTAATTTCATGTGCATGTTTTCAGAGATTCACAGTAAATCTTTTCTAAATAGAACATCATCAATGATTTCACAGTTCTTCAGTTTAGTGATATGAAATTTGAGCTTGTTTTCGTTTATAGCTTGTTTATATTTGCTGCAGAGCTCATCTGTTTGATTTTCATATGTACTTGTTGATAGAGATTTGCTTTTGATTCAACAAGTAGAACATCGACTCTATCAGAGATCAGAATAGTCTGAAAATGATCTTCAAGTCTTTGAGCTGATTCAAAGATGTTCACTAGAAACATTCTGATTAAAGCATCGACTTTAATGTTCATTTTGTCTGATCTAAAGATGATCTGAAAGTTGAACTTTGATAGAATGTTCAGATAGTTGACTTATTGTTGACTCAACTGTTTATTTTTCATGAAGATCTTCAAAGTCTGATGATTGATGAACATTTGAATGAATAGTTCAATGCATTTCAGCTTGAGTCATCAGTGTTCAAAACATTGAATAATGACTAGCAATTTCTTGTCATAGATGTGATAATTGATTTCAGCGAGAATCATGCTTTTGCTGTAGAAGATCATTGAATGAAGAACTTTCTCGTCATTGTACTAAGATAGTATTTCATCTTTTACATAGTTCAAAGCATTGATCTTCAGAATAGCTTGTCGTTTGAGATCAAAGTGACGAAGTACTGAGATTGAGCTGACTTGTTTCTTTAGATTGTCAAAAACTTGAACACAGATCTTGTTTCAAACAAAAGATGTGTTCTTTCTAGTCAGCTAAGTGAATGATTTGACTAGCTTCGAGAAGTTCTTAATGAAACGATGATAGAAGTTAACAAATTTCACGAAGCTCTGAATTTCTTTTAGATTGATTGAAGTGATTCAGCTGACTATGACTGTCATCTT